>Ga0209036_1000047_pt1 | contig 42286 bp, 45 predicted proteins | sample MarorgKNORR_S2LV_3_FD_188222 | JGI IMG/M metagenome (GOLD analysis project Ga0209036, IMG submission 188222) | Marine microbial communities from the Southern Atlantic Ocean, analyzing organic carbon cycling - DCM_A/KNORR_S2/LV (SPAdes) (version 2) | ecosystem: Environmental > Aquatic > Marine >... | reverse complement strand
GGTTTACGATCAATAAACTTTGTTGCAAGCCATAGTGCTAAAAAACTTCCCATTACTTGAAAAGCAGTAAGAATTAGCATTACAGGAGAATCAAAACTGACATCAAACAAAGCTTCAATTGCTTTCTCATCAGCCATATCTACTCCTGAGCTGAACATTACCAATATCGATGCTAAAGTCATAACTAAAGCAAGTGATACAAACCACATTGGTAGAAAGATAATTGCTCTTAAAAATCCATTTTTTATTCTTGGTTCCATTTTATTTTCCTTTATTTATCGGTTTACCATTTTTGTATTTTACTACTTCAATTAATTGACCTATATCATCAAAAAAAGATACGTCTCCATTTAAATTTCCTCGCTTATACTCAACTTGAACATAAATCTGTCCATTCTCATGGTAAAACGTATACAAACCATCAAATTTACCGTTACGATAATTTGCTTCTGTTCTTATAGCTCCACTTTCATAAAAATCTTTATATGGACCGTGATTCATTCTACCTTTTACAGTACGAATCATTTTTATTCTTACTTGCTTGTCATCATAGTATTCTGTATAAATTCTTTGTCCAGTATTTCTATTAAAAACATTTGTTTCAAAACCGCCATTTGTTACTTCTTGTCCATACATAAAAGCTAGAAAAAAGCTAGAAAAAATTAACTTTTTCATCTTTACTCTTCCTCCATTGTGAAAATTTCTTCTAAACCTTTCTTAAAAAAACGGGTGATTTTAATTGATAAAGTAAGAGATGGATCAAACTTTCCAGTTTCAATCGCATTGATAGTTTGTCTACTTACGCTTAAAGATTGGGCCAAATCCTTTTGGCTGATTTTCATTTCATTTCTTAATTTTTTAATGTTGTTTTTCATTATTGATAAAACTTTTTATAAAAGTATAATTGACCAATGACCATTCCTAAAATAGAACAAAACATATAATCTATCCACTGAACTTCAAATTCAACAAAAACAGATATAAAATGCAAGATTATGCCAAAAACCGCAAAGCCCATGAAACCAGACAACATTGAAAAATCATGATACTTTTTATATAATTCATCTTGTCTGAAATAAAAGTCGAAAGAATATTTAATAGTTAAAAATAAAAAGATTAATGTCATTACTGGTATAAAATATAAAGCCCAAGGATGAATTGTCTCTGACATTAAGACAAGATCTGATTTATCTGCACCAATTCCGATAAAAAACCCACAAATCAGTGCTGTAACGGTCATCTTTTTAAAAATACTTTTATCTTCTTTGTTTAATGAAGAATATTCAAACCATAATCCTTTATGTGTTATTTTAGTCATTATTTGTCCTTAATATACTAGTGTTAATAATATTCATAATAGTAAACTAAACTAATTGAAATGTCAAGTACACTTTACAAAAAAAGGAGTTTTTTATAAATGAGAAATTTTATATTTATTTTTGTAATTCTCTTGTTTGCTGGATGCACTAAATCAGGCGAAAATATAGTTATTGAGCAAAAATATAATATTTATATCAGCAAATTATCAGACGAAGAAATTGAAGAAAATCTAAAAAATGGATTAAAACCTATTGCTGTTAAAGATAACATTGATGTTGTAGGTTTTGCTAATACTGCAGGTTCAAAAGCATTAGAAAATAATTTTCCAGATAAAAATGCTTTTTTAGCTCAGAAACTAATTGATAATGGCTACTTCATAATTGGTAAAACAAATCTTTCAGAATGGGCTAATTTCCGCTCTTCTTCCTCTACAAGTGGATGGTCTAGTATGGGTGGTCAAACTATCAATCCATATGGAGAAATGCGCACCCCATGCGGTTCAAGTTCTGGTTCAGGAGTAGTAGTTGCTACTGGACTGGTAGATGTTGCTATTGGTACTGAAACTAATGGATCTGTAAGCTGTCCTTCTTCTGTTAATGGGATTGTTGGAATAAAGCCAACTGTTGGACTTGTAAGTAGATCTGGAATCATTCCTATATCTCATACTCAAGATACTGCTGGTCCGATGGCTAACTCTGTTAGTTCAGCAGCTAAAATTTTAGAGATTATTGCAGGAATTGATACAAATGATTCTGCAACACTTGATATTCCTAATGATTTTGATTTTGATTTTACATCCAACTTAAAGGATTCAAGTCTAGATGGTAAAAGATTTGGGCTCCTGCCTACAGGAAGTCAAAATACGGATGGAAAACTAATGTTAAAGAAAATTAGAATTATGCTTGAAGACGCAGGAGCTATAGTTATCGATATAGATGATACTAGAGAGTATCCTGGACCTGAAGAGCTGCTTGTTTTATTATATGAATTTAAAGTTGGTCTTGAACAATATTTAGCAAGCTCAAATTCTGATTTAAAAACTCTTGATGAATTAATCGCTTTCAATGAAGAAAATAAAGAAGAAGTACTAAAATACTTCGATCAAAGTCATTTTTACGACAGTAATGAAACTACTAATCAAAAAGAAGAATATTTGATTGCTCTTGAACGCGTTTTAAAAACTAGAGATGAAATTGATAACTTTATTAAAAAATATGATATTGAAGCATTAGTTGGACTTTCGTGGAGTCCTGCATGGGCAATAAACCATGATGGTGGTGATGATGAAGCAATTGCAGAATATAAATTTTGGGTTAATGGTAGTTATGCAGCTATGGCTGGATATCCACATGTTACTATCCCTTTTGATTATGTTGATAGTCTACCAATAGGTATGTCATTTATTGGATCAAAATGGGACGATAAAAAATTAATTAAATTTGCTTATGCTGCAGAACAATTAATACAATTCAAACCTAATCCTAACCTATAATGTTTCAAACGCTTGAAATAATATTAATTGCAGTTATATCGATATTTATTTTGTCAATTATTTTGATAATAATTAGAGATATGATAAAAGGATTGATTGATAAATTTAAATAAAAGCTATTTCCACTTAATATTGCATCCCATTGAAGGATATTGTTCTTTAGAAATAGGGTTTCCATTTAGTAAATTTGAACAGGCATTTCTTAAATCATCTCCTGTAATACCAATATCATTTCCAGGAGAAGATTCATCCATTCTTCCTCTATAAACTAATATATCATTGTTATCAAATAGATAAAATTCTGGAGTACATTCTGCTTTAAAAGATTTTGCAACATTCTGTGTTTCATCATATAGGTATGGGAATGTTAAACCAAGATCTGAAAACATTTCTTTCATTTTATCAGGTCCATCTTGCGGATAATTCTCAATATCATTTGAACTAATTGCTAAAAAATCAATTTGATCTCCTAAATCATGGTTCATTCTTTTTAACTCTTCATGATAATGAATCACATAAGGACAATGATTACAAATTATCATAATTAATGAAGGTTTTTCATTTGTTAAAATCGATGATGTATATATTGAGTCATCCAAAACATTTTTAAGTTCAAAATGGGGTATTTTTGTACCTAATTCAAGCATTGAAGAATATGTTAAAGCCATATAATACTCCTTAAAAAATCAAGTGAAAAATATAGAAAACAGATAATAAGATGAATACACCAGCCATTACATTAAAAATAAAATCAATTTTTGACTGAATAGCTTCTAATGTTTCAACGCAAAAACTATATGGACTATGAATGACAGATCTTGTTATGGGAGGTAGTTTACTAAAAATTCTAAATGGAGCTCCAATAATTAGTATTAATAAAATAAATGGAGAAGAAATTATAAAACTGATTCCTTTTTTTATCAGACTAAACATATGCGGAGAGAGAGGGATTCGAACCCTCGATACCCTTACGAGTATAACACCTTAGCAGGGTGCCGCTTTCAGCCACTCAGCCACCTCTCCAAGCTATTAAATTTACATCAGGAATACTATTAAGCCGATAGAAAAGATACAAGCTTATCTTTTAAAGTATCTAACCCTTGATTTGATACAGATGAAATATCAATAAATTCTTCTGGAAATGAGTTCCATCGACTGTCTACATCTTTTGAGCTAGTATCTATCTTAGTTCTTATTACCAATCTATCCTTATCAAGTAAATCTTTATTGAAACCTACAAGCTCATCCATCAATTGATTGTAAACATTAATAGGATTAGGTTCTTCAATATCAATCATAAAAAGTAAAATTTTGTTTCTTTCAATATGTTTTAAAAATTGATGTCCTAGCCCTTTTCCTTCGCTTGCTCCTTCAATTAATCCAGGTATATCAGCCATAACAAAAGACTTATATTCTCCATATTTTACAATACCTAAATGAGGCTGCAACGTCGTAAAAGGATAATCTGCAATTTTAGGCTTAGCTGTTGTCATTACAGACAACAAAGTTGATTTTCCAGCATTTGGCAATCCAACTAAACCAACATCAGCTAAAACTTTTAATTCAAGCTCTACAGACAAGAACTCTCCTTTGGTTCCCTCTTGTGAAAACCTTGGAGTTTGTTGGGTTGCAGATTTAAAATGAACATTGCCCTTTCCACCAACCCCTCCACTACAAACTATATGAGATTCATTTTCTTTGACTAAATCTTTAATTATAGTTTGATTATTAAGGTTTTTAATGATTGTTCCGCAAGGTACCTGAATGATTAAATCTTCTCCTGATTTTCCAGTACGATTATTTGATCCACCAGCATGACCATTTTTTGCTTTATACATTCTTTTATATCGAATATCTTGCAAGGTATGGAGGTTTGGATTGGTTTCAAAAATAATATTACCGCCTCTACCACCGTCTCCGCCGTTAGGACCGCCTTTATCTATGTATTTTTCTCGACGAAACGCGACTGCGCCCTTGCCACCGTTGCCAGCTTGCAACTCAATTTTTGCATAATCGATAAACATGATAGGATTTTAGAATTTGCTGATGATTTCATCGCCAAATTCTGAACATTTTAATAGAGTAGCATTGTCCATTAATCGATGAAAATCATAAGTAACTTTTTTATTAAAAATTGCTTTTTCTAATGCATACTCAATTGAATTAGCAGCTTCTTTCCATCCCATATAATTCAACATCATTACAGCTGAGAGAATTACTGAAGATGGGTTTACTTTATCTTGGCCAGCATATTTTGGTGCAGTTCCATGAGTTGCTTCAAAAATAGCATGTCCAGATTTATAATTTATATTTGCTCCAGGAGCAATACCAATCCCGCCTACTGCAGCTGCAGCTGAGTCTGATAAATAATCTCCATTAAGATTCATGGTAGCAATTACATCATACTCATTTGGTCTGAGCAAAATTTGTTGAAGAAATGCATCAGCAATAACATCTTTAATAATAATTTTTCCATCTAAAACAGCTTTTTTCTGAGCCATATTTGCTGCTTCAGTACCTTTTTCTTCTTGAATTCTATCATATTGAGCCCAAGTAAATACTTTATCACCATATTGTTCTTCAGCATGAGCATAAGTCCACTTTTTAAAATATCCCTCCGTAAACTTCATAATATTACCTTTGTGAACTATGGTAACTGATCTTCTATTATTTTCTATCGCATAATTCAATGCTGCATCAAATAATCTAATAGATCCCTCTTTAGAAATAGGTTTTAAACCAAAGGAGCTTGAATCGGGAAATCTAATTTTCTTGGCCTGTCCAAAATCATTCATTAGTTCAATAATTTTTTTTGCTTCATCAGAACCATTTTCAAATTCTATTCCAGCATATACATCCTCTGTATTTTCTCTAAATAGAACAAAATCAACCCTTTGTGGATTTAAAATAGCTGCAGGAGTTCCACGAAACCACCTGACAGGTCTAACGCATGCATATAAGTCTAATTCTTTCCTTAAAGCAACATTTAATGATCGAATACCTCCTCCAATTGGAGTTGTTAAAGGTCCTTTAATACCTACTAGATGAGATCGTAATGTTTCTAGTGTTTCTTCGGGAAGCCATTCACCATTTTTATTAAATGATTTTTCTCCACACAATACTTCAAGCCATTCGATTTTTCTAGCACCATGATACGTATGCTCAACGGCAGCGTCAATTACTCGTTGAGAAGCAGCCCAAATATCAGGTCCAATTCCATCTCCTTCAATAAATGGAATTATTGGATTATCAGGTACTATTAATTTACCATCTTTAATTGTAATCTTATCAGCCATTACTTTCCTTTTAACTTCTCAATTATTTTTTTTTCAACGCTCTTTGGTACAAATTTTGATAAATCAGTATTGTATTCTGCAAGCTCTCTAATAATGCTGGAATTTAAGTGAAGAAATTTTTCATTTGAAACCATTAAAATTGTTGAAACTTCAGGATTAATACCGTGATTAACATTTGCCATTTGAAATTCAAGTTCAAAATCACTGACATGTCTTAATCCTCTAATGATAGCTATTGCTTCTTTTTCCTGAGCAAATTTTACAACGAGATTATTAGGATTTGAGTATGCTGATACATTATCTAAATCGCTAGTACATTCTTCGATCATTTCAACTCTTTCTTCGTGAGAAAAAAGTGGATTTTTGTGCTGATTATCAGAAACGCAAATATATACCTCATCAAATAATCTTGATGCTCGTCTTGCAATATCGATATGCCCATAATGAATGGGGTCAAATGTTCCTGGATATATTATCCTTTTCATACTTTCCAATATAGTAAGTTTGTTTCCCCGAATTTAGCAATTTTATTGTATCCTTCAAGCGATTCCTTTGAAGAGCACTCAATTACTAAAATTCCATTCTTTTTGAGTTTTTTTAAGGCATTTTCAATAAAAGCATCTAGCTCATATAGTTGGTAAGGAGGATCGGCAAAAATTATATCATAATTATCGCATTTTTTTATAAATCTATGCGCATCCCTAGCTAGAAATTTAAATTTATTGTATTCAATCTTTTTTGAATTAAATATAATCTGATTTAAATACTTTTTATGCATTTCAACAAATGTTACGTTCTGTGCACCTCTACTGGCAGCCTCAAAGCCAACTATTCCCGATCCGGCAAAAATATCTAGAAAAGATTTATCTTCTAAGGATCCAAGTGAATCAAATAAACTTTTTCTTGATAAAGAGGTAGTAGGTCTAAATGAAGAATTCTTTAAAATTTCAATGCTTGAATTTTTAAATCTTCCAGAATTTATTTTCATTATTTTAAAATTGTTAAATACAAATGCAAACTACTTGATTCTGAATCGAAAGCAGCTTTTCTTAGAGATAGATTACCAAATTTTTTAATTTCATCAAGAGCTAATAAAGAATTTTCAATAGTACTAAATCTTAATACAACATTTTGTTCAAGCTGATTATTTAATTCAGATTCAAAAACTTTAAATTTTAATTCATTTTCAATTTCAAATAAATTAATTAAAAGCTCATTGAAGCTTACCTTAATATCTCCCTTATCAAAATTGATTACATCTCCCTCTATTTCAACCTTTTGTCCATTTACAAAATAATTATCCTCAGTTAGTAGAAAAGTTTTTATTTCAGGAAATTTTTCGGGAAGATTTTTTAGGTTTGTAATCATTTGATCTGAAGAGTTAACCACGTTAACTTTTTCAATAATTTCATCTACATTTTCTATATTTTCATCAACCATTAGGTTGTTATCGATGTTCATAAAATTATAGTTTGAAAAAAGAGATAAAATAAGTGCAAGAACCAATAAAGATAAAAAGCCAGATGAAATGTTTCTTAACATTCCATTGAAGTTAAATCCTTTTGAAGATGGAGCATATTGAGCATTATTCAACTTAAGCGACCCTGAATAAATTTGAACTCTATTTGAATCAGCAAAATTCAATAAAGGAACATCTTTAAAAATATAATTTGCTAAATATTCAACAATCTTAGTTTTATTAAAGAAAATAAATTTTAAACTATTTTTTTCTAATTCAGACTTTTTAATATTAGGCACATCTAGTAGCCCAATGCTTTTTTCTATAACTTTTTTTGACCCATTAAAAGTTGCCTTAAAAAACATAAATCCTTTTCGAGTATTACCAAAAAATTGAAATTTTTTACCATTTTTTAATACTGCAAATTGTGTTGATTTTAAACTTGTAGTTAAAATTGAAGATAAAGGAACAATATATCTGATACTTAATCCAAAATTATTAAAATTTAACTTTATTTTTTCTCTTAAAAAATGATGCATAGCAACTGAATGGAATATATTTTTTGGAGTTTTTCTTTCTTCTGAAATGAAGTAGAGATTTTTAGTTAAATTACCCCATTTTATATCACTTTCTAAAGCTATTTGCTCATCAATAGTTTTATATTTCTTTGAACGAATTATTAATGAATGCGAGAGAAGTGAATCGTCAATTATAATTGAAGCTAAATTGTTAGTTAATGAAGTTTCTTCACTTATCTCATCAAGAGCTCTTGCAATAACTGAATTAAGTTTTTTAGAATTATTTAAAGCATCAAGTATCGGTAAATGAAGTTTAGCTTTATATGTTAAAGATAGGTTTTGCTTTCTTGAAGATTCAGAGTAAACAGATAAGGATTTATTATCTAATAAGAAGTAAAACAATCAATTAATTATCCCAACTTCTACTTCCATCAATAATATAGCCATGACTTCTTGTTTTTAATGCAAAAAAGCCATATCTGTTATCGCGATAAGAACGAATAGGGCTTGAAACTCTTACTGAATTTCCTTCATCATTGATTTCAATAATATATGGATCACCCGTTAATGGACAGAAAAATTGTGTTTCATCAGGAAGAAAAGCAAAATTATAAGGATCTGTTTCTTTTCTAAATCTTCTGTCAAAATAAGAAACTGTTTCAACTCTTTCAAAAGTAGTTTCTTCAACAATTCCCATAAATAACGGGTCTTTCTGTGTATCAAATAAATTTTTCTTCTGAACATAAACAGTATCTTCCATGCCAGTTTCTTCTGACATCATAAGAACTGTAACAGTTGTGTCGACAATAGTTTCTTTAGAAATTCTTCTTAACCCAAAAGTAGTATCATATTCAACATCAAAACCTTTAGGAACGTCAACTAAAAATTCTTCACCATTAAGCTTAACCAACTGTTCACCTAAAAATGTAGAGTCAGCCATTACAGAGTCCCTTACAGCATTTACAAGGGTTACAGCCTTTTTACCATCAGGCTGATAAGAACCTGTTAAAATATTATGGAAATTTTCAACATTATAAACTGTTTGCATTCGAAAACGGCTTTCTTCTTTATACATATCTTCTTCTTCCCAAATAATGCTAGGAATATAGATAACAAGTAAAATTAAGATGAAAACAAAGAAAGTAATTACTTCAAGATAATCATTAAAAAATTTTTGTTTTGCTTTATCCATTTTTGGCTCCACCGAATTTACAATAATTCATCAACATAGCAATATATAAATTTAATCCTCAAATCTTTGAAATTTGATTTCCTTGTCCTTTTGAACCTTAAAAAGATCTTCTGTAAGGCGTTTCTCATCTTTATTCAATTTTGAGGGAACTTCAATTTGAATTTTAACCAATTGGTCTCCTCTTCTTGATTTGCCAATTAATGGAAAACCCTTACCTTTAACTCTCAAAATTTGTCCTGGCTGAATTCCAGCAGGAATCTTTAGCTTAGCTGTGCCATTAATTGTAGGAATATCAATCTTATCACCAAAAACGGTCTGAGAATATCCAATAACAACTTGTAATAATACATCATTGCCATATCTTGAAAAAAACTCATGGCTCTCTTCTTCAAAGAAAACATATAAATCTCCAGCTTGGCCATTAATATCTTCATTACCTTGACTATCTAAAGTCATATAATTTCCATCTTCTACCCCAGTTGGAATTTTAATTTTAATAGTCTCTTCAACAGAATTCATTCCATCCTTGTTTGCTCCAGGAGGTATTTTATCAACAATCTTTCCATAGCCTTTACATTGAGGGCAAATAGAAGTTGATCGCATTTGACCAAGAAATGAATTGGTAACTTTAGTTACTTGTCCACTCCCTCCACACATAGGGCATGTAGCTAATGTTAAACCTTCTGCTCGCTTCATTCGCTTAACTTTAATTTTCTTTTCTCCGCCATTGACAATATCTTTATAAGAAACGTTTATTTTTACTTTCAAATCTGTACCAGATCTAGGTCTTGAAGAAGTCCTTCCTCCACCAAAGAAAGATTCAAAAGGATTATTACCTCCAAAAATATCACCAAACTGACTGAAAATATCGTCCATATTCATTGAATTGAAACCTGACTGGCCTCCCATACCATTAAATGCAGCATGACCGAATTGATCATATTGCCTACGTTTATTTTCGTCACTCAATATTGAGTAGGCTTCTGCAGCTTCTTTGAATTTTTTTTCTGCTTCTTTATTGTCTGGATTTCTATCTGGATGATACTTCATAGCAATTTTTCTATAAGCCCTTTTTATTTCAGTAGCATTTGCAGATTTTGAAACACCTAATATGTTGTAAAAATCACTCATTTCTTATTAACTACAACCTTAGCATGTCTAATAATTAAGTCTTTATATTTGTAACCTGATTCATAAACCTCAACGATTATATCATCTTCAATTTTAGAATCACTTGAAGTAGTAAGGGCTTCATGTAATTCTGGATCAAAGCTATCACCAACCTTTCCAAAAGGCTTTACGTCTTTAGTTTCTAGTTTTTTTATTAAATCTTCTTTAACTAAGACTAAAGCTTTTTTAATCTCATCCTCTTTGTAAGAATCAATTCCTCTTGATAGATTATCTAATACATTTAGAAAATCTAAAATAAAGTTTTTGCCTTCATATTTTAATAAAGATGAAATTTCAGATTCTTTCCTTTTGCGGAAATTATCAAACTCTGCCTTAAGTCTAAGTTGTTTATCTTCTAATGAAGATATAATTAGCTCAAGATCTTTCTTTGTAAGCTTCTTTTTAGGACTAGTTTTCTTAGGTGTATCAACACCGTTTTTATTTTTTTTATTCATTTAAATTTCTCTTCATTGATTGATTTGAAGAATATAGTCCAATAAATATTGAAAATCCAATAATCCACAACCACAAATAATCATCCATTTTAATGTTCAAATCAAAGTAGGAATTAAAAGTGATAAAGAAGTATTTCACGAAAAAAAATGATAATGAACTTCCAATAACTGAATAAATAATTGATTCAATATAGAATGGAATTTTTATAAAAATTCTAGAAGCACCATTATATTTTAAAATATCAATAAAATCTTTTCTATTTGTCATAGAGAGGTTAACTGTATTTGAGATAATTTGATATGATAGAAATATTATAGCAACAACAAATACCAAAAATAAAAATATAGCTAAATTAATTCTATCTTCAACTTCATCAATATATCTTCCTCGATATTCAACCTCATCAACAAAATCAATATTGCTCAATGATTTAATTAATAAATCAACTTCACTAAAATCAAAATCCTCTTCGTTAATGAAAACCTTTACTGAAATTGGAAGCGGATTGTAGCCCAACATCTCAACTACATCTTCACCAAATTCTTTTTTGAAAATAATAGCAGATTTTTGCTTATCAATCAGTTCTGTATTAGCAATTATTTTATTGCTGTTTAATTGGTTTACAAAATCTATATAAGTTTTTTCTTCAATATCATCTACTAAAAAAATTTCAAAAGTGTATTTTGATCTAAAAAAATCAACTAGAGAATTAGTATTATAACCAACTACAAAAAGAGATCCTAAGATTGAAAAATTAATAAAAATTGTAATAACACAAAGAAAGCTTGCAAGCTTATTACGATAAAAACTCTTAAATCCCTCAGAAATAAGAAAAGCAAATTGATCTATCATGAGCTCACCAAGCTTCCTTCCTTCAATTCAATAATTCTATAATCTTTATCTGAAATAAGCTTATAATTATGAGTTGCCATAATAATGGATGTTCCTTCTTTATTTATTTGCTCTAAAATTTTTAAAATTTTATGAGCAGCAGCTGGATCAAGATTTCCTGTAGGCTCATCAGCTAATATAAGTTCTGGATTTTTTACAATTGCACGTGCAATGCATACTCTCTGTTGTTCTCCACCTGAAAGCTGATGAGGAAACTTATTTTGATAATCTGATAAATCTGATAAATCTAGAGCCTCTTCAACATTGTCTTTAATTTTCTTTCTTCCTACCCCATTTATATGAAGAGGTAATGCTATATTTTCATAAACTGTTCTTTGCTGAAGCAACTTATAGTCTTGGAATATTACTCCAATCTTCTTTCTTAGTTTGTGAACTTTATTTTTTTTTGTTTTTTTAGAATTATATCCAAGAACATTTATTTCACCCTTTAATGGTAAAATATCGAAATAAATCATCTTCAAAAGACTTGTTTTCCCAGACCCTGTTGGACCAACTAAAAAACAAAATTCACCATCTTGGACTTTGAGATCAATATCATAAATACCAGATTCTTTGGAGTAACTAAAAGAGATATTTTTAAACTCAACCATAAAACTGTAAAAATAAGAAAGTTATATATCCAATGAAAAGTATCGATGCTGTTATCTTATTTAGTCCTTTTTGAAGATAAATGAAAAACATCAATGAAAGTAAAAATCCTACACCAAGAAGTAATTCAAAATTAACATTAGAAGTTTTGATTGGCGTTACTAGTGCAATTGTTGCTAATACAAATAAAATATTAAAAATATTAGATCCAATAATATTTCCTAAAGATATACCAACTTCTTTCTTTGACAGCGCCATTAAAGTAACAAATAATTCAGGTAAAGAAGTTCCAATAGCAACAATTGTCATCCCAATTGCCTTCTCAGAAAAACCAAATTGCTCAACTAAGGGAATTGCTCCATTATCTACAAATAATACAGAACCATAATAAAGCATGATTGATCCAGTAAAAATCCTTAATAATGATACATAAATTGGAGATATATTTTCATTTTCAAGCTCCCCGTCACATGATGTAATATTAGGTCTTAAAAAGCTTGCAATAATATAAATGAAGAATACTAAGATTAAGCCTTGTGCCTCTTTAGAACTAATTAAGTTATCCTGAAGAAATATATATAACATCAAACATGCTAAAAGATTATAAATAAATGGAGCACTAGAGTTTTTTAAATCAAAATCTATCTTAAAGAATAATGCCGGTAAACCAATTGCAAGACCTATATTCGCAATATTAGAACCTAATACATTACCTATAACAAACTCAGTATAGCCTTGAAAAGCGCTTATTAGGCCTACCACAAGCTCTGGAAAAGAAGTTCCTATAGAAACTATGGTTAAACCGATAACAAGGTCAGAAACTTTTAATTTTTTAGCTAAGTCTTTTGCACCATCAATTAGCCATTCAGAACCAAAGTATAAGCCGGCAGATCCTATTATTAAGAAAAATAAACTAGAAAGCATTAGTATAGTCCATTTTTATTAATAAAATCCCAAACTTCTTTTGTAACCATATATCTTATGGTCTTGTCTGCTCTCCATCTAGCTCTAATATTTGTTGATGAAATTTCAAATTGAGGAATATTAGCAAAATGTACTCTATCTAGAACCCATTGAGGAATATTACTAGGAGTAAAACCGGGTCTAGTAGCAACTATAATGTTGCATAAATCGAGAATTTCTTTAGGATTTTTCCAATTATGAAAATCCATTAAAGTATCACTTCCCATCAAAAAATAAAGGTCATTCTTTTCTATTTTTAATTCGTCTCTAAAATATTTTATAGAATCAATAGTATAACTTATATCACCTTTTTTTATCTCAAAGTCGGATATTTCAAAGTTATCATTATTTAACAATGCCATTGTTAACATCTTTAATCTTTTTTCGGGAGGAGACATTTCTCTTCCTCTTTTTACAGGAGATAAATGTGCCGGTAAAAAAATTAGACGATCAAAATTTTCAGACTCAATTATTGTTTGAGCAATAAGAAGATGACCTATATGAGGAGGGTCAAAAGTTCCACCAAAAATACATGTTTTCATGTTAAATGCCTTATTCTAAGAATTATCTTTAATAACACTTAAAGCCTTCTTTTTAAATGCATCTGTTACAATAGATTTTTCATTTAATTCAAGATCAGTTAAAAACTGTTCTGCCTCATCTTTTTTATCTTGGAGAGTCAAACATCTAATTATCTCCATATTAGCATCTTTAAAGAATTCTGTATCATAATATTCACTTACGACTATTTGATAAGAAACAATAGCAGAGTCATAAGCTTTTAGCTTTACGTACAACTTCCCTGTTTCCATATTCTTTTCAGCTAGGCGCGTTCTTAGTTCACTTATCAGTTGATCGGCATCTTTTGAGAATTCTGAATTTGGAAAGTCATCTAAAAACTCTTGGATTTGCGATATTGCCTTTCTACTTGAATCTTGATCATGATAAAAATTTGGAGATAACAACATAAGTGTTTCACAAATACGCCATCTTGATTTTTCTATATATGGACTAAAGCCCATCCTTGAAACAAGTTTTTCAAATTCGATTAGTGCTAAGTCATAGTCTCCATTTAAAAAATATGATTCAGCAAGAAAAAAGAGTGCATCATCTCCTAAATCAGTATGAGAAGCCCTTTCTACAATAATATTAAACTGTTGGGATGATTTGACGTATTTTTCTTCTTCAAAAAATACTAATCCATCATCGAACCTGGTTTTATATGGAATATTATCGTCGAAAGGATTGGAAATTCCGCATCCAGAAAGAGAAAGAAAGCATAATAGTAAAATTGGTCTCATGATTCTGATGAACAATCTTTTATTTTGCAAGAATATTCTAGAAAGATCCACTTAATGAGAACCTGACCATATTTGAATGAGGATCAAGCTCGCCACCAATTACATAACTAACATCAAAAGCGATAGCACCAAGGTCTGCTCCTAAGCCTAATGTAGTATAATTTAAGTCACCAGATGGATCACTTAAAAATCCTGCTCTTAAAGCAAAATCTTCAACTAAGTAGTATTCAGCACCTAAATTAGTAACAACGGTTTGGTCATTTAATTCATAATTCAAATCAAATGCGACTGTTGCTTGACCTTCTAAGGTTAATAAAGATAGACCTAAACCAAGACGAGTCGGTAAAGGATCTTCTTCTCCATCATCAAAACTTACTCCTGGACCAACGTTTGTTATAACAGCTCCAAGCTTAAGATTTGGATTGTCCATAGCATTATGTTTAAAATACCCTACATCAACAGCAAAACTTCCACTAGATGCATCAAGACTGTTAATTACAGCTAGTTCTTGGAAAAAATATTTACCATTAACACCCCATGAAGACGTATCATCAATCTGTTTTGCATAAGATAAATTAAGTGCATACATGTAGCTAGAAAATGATCCTAGCTCATTACCATTAGCATCTGTGCTAACTTGGTCTCCTAAGTTTAAATATGTAAAATGGCCACCTAATGCTTCACCTTCTCTAAAAGGCATAGCAAATGTAAGGAAATCATATGACATATCGTCTACGAGATTAGGTAAGTAGCTGGTGTGCATGAAAGAAAACTCTTTAGAAGATAGATTGGTTAATCCAGCAGGATTATAGTATGTTGCATAAGCATCATTAGCAACACCAATCTGAGCTTCGCCCATAGCATTCGATCTTGCACCAGGGTTAATTGTTAAAAATAGTGAGCCAGCTTGACCTTGTGCAAAGGATAGCTGGGAAAATAAAATTAGTGATAAGATAATGTGTTTTGTTCTCATAATAGAACAAAGATAATTATAAATTAGTAAAAGAACAAAGGAATATATGTTATCAATAATACGCCAATTAATCTTATAAAAAAGAACGGCAAAGTAGCATTGTATATTGTTGGCATATCTTTCTCAAACCTATATGAAGATAAATATAAATTCATTCCTACTGGAGGGGTTATATAGCCTAATTCAAGATTTGCAATAAAAATTATTGCTAAATGAAAAGGATCTATTCCAAAATAAGTAGCTAAAGGCGCTATCAATGGAACGACTACAATTATAGCTGAAAAAACATCCATCAAACACCCAACTATTAACAACAATATATTCAATGCTAATAAAAAAATAATTTTTGAAGAAATAGTGCTTTGTACATAATTCAAAATCTTTAGAGGAATTTGAGCATCAACTAAATATCCTGTAAAACCCATAGCAAAACCAAGAATTATTAATACTCCACCTACTAAAGTTGCACAATTAATAACAATCTTAGGTAAATCCTTCATTGAAATATCCTTATAAATGAATAATTCAACGCTTATAACATACAATACCAAAAGTGCTGCACTTTCAACAAGAGTAGCAAAACCAGTAAATAAACTTAGAATAATCAATATTGGTATTGCAATTTCCCATTTTGCAATGTTAGCTGAATTTAATGCTTTTGATAAATCAAATTTTTCAATTTTTCTAACTTTTGGTCTCTTATATAAACCATAAAAAAACATGATACTCATTAAAAAAATAGCTGGGATAAATGCTTGTCTAAATAATTCCAAAGGATTAATTCCTGCTGTTACAGAATAAATTATTGCTGGCAAGCTAGGAGGAAATAGTAATCCTAATGATCCTGCTGTAGTGATTATTCCTAGTGAAAATCTCTCCGAATATCCATCATGAATTAAAATAGGATATAAAATTGCTCCTAAAGCCAATATAGTTACCCCCGATCCTCCTGTCAAAGCAGTAAAAAATGCGCATAATAAAACAACAATTAATACTGTTGAACCTGGAATCCAGCCAACACTGGATTTGAAAAAATTTATTAATCTTTCAGATATTTTACTTTCAGCCAATATGTAACCAGCTAAAGTAAAAATTGGAATAGCTGCTAAAGTTGGAGAAACTACAATTCTGTATGCGCTATCACTTATTGTTGAAATTAAATCAAAGTTTGTTGCCCAATCTGAAGGTTCGGATAAAAAGAAGAAGATTGATAAAGAAGCTAAAAGAACAAAAATAGGTAATCCAAATGCTACTAGACCTATAGCAAATAAAACTTTTGTCCATAGAAATAATGGATTAGCCAAAGGAAATTGCCAAAAATATAGAACTATAGTTGGAATAATAGAAAAAATTGCTAAAAATAATTTATACTTTAAATCAGAACTACTTGTAAGAATCATCTGGTACCAAATCAAAATTAATCCAAGGGGTATAATTGATTGTGCTACCCAAGTTGGAATAAATGGAGCAATATTTTCAGGATACTGAATTCCAATTTGTATCATCTTTAGGTATGAAACAGAAAGAACAAATACAATTGAAACCGAAAAAATATGCACAAGAAATTGAGTCAAAGATATATTTTTATCTGATCTAAAAACTGGCTCTCTTACAACAGATAACAACTTATTTGATCTTGCAGCAATTACAGCACCTACAAAACCAATCCATAAAGTCATATGTTGAACTATTTCTTGCGATGCAGGGATAGAAAAGAAACTAATATATCTACTTAATATCTGAAAAATTGGAAAAGAAATAAGGATTAAAAATAAGAATAAACAAAGCGCATTTATTGCCTTATTTAGATTATTGTTCATTTATTGCCGAAACCACTTTATCATAAATATCTGTTGATAAAAATGTATCAACAACATCAGGAGTAATTTCGTCCTTGAAGTCATTCCAAATTGCTATCTCTTCTTCTGATGGTTTTTTAATCTTCATACCATATTGCTCCATAACCTCAATAGCTTTCTTTTCCATTTCTCTTCCACTCTTTTGGTATTTTTGTCCAATATCTTTGGATATTTCCATCATTATTTTTTGATGTTCAGGTTTAATTCTTTTCCAAACCCTTTCATCAACAATAACAGCTCCAACAAATGCACCCCACTTAAGATCAAGCATATTTGGCATTAATGCAGACCACCCTGAGCTTAAAGATAAAATTGGAACGGTTTGCATGCTATTAATCATACCAGTTTGAAGAGAAGTAAGAATATCAGTTTCAGAAACTGGAACTGCATTAAATCCAAACTTTTTAAAAAGCTCAACAGTAATGTAATCTCCAGCTGTAGTATAAATTTTAGCATCCATCAAATCTTGAGGAACTGAAATTTCTTTTGATGAAAACCAATATACCCATCCAATATCAACTAAAAATAATAACTTAAAGCCACTCTGAGACAAGCCATCTGAAATATCATCAAACATTACTGATTTAACTTTATCAATATCTTCATAGCTTTTGAAACCCATTGGTAATGTAAAGGCTTGAATTTGATCGGTTAATTCTGCCAACCCGATTGAAGACATAGCTGAAGCTTGAATTTGACCAACACGCATTTTTCTAATTGTATCTTTCTCTCCACCAACAACACCATTTGGATAAATTCTGAGTTGTACTTGTCCATCTGTTTCTTGCTGCCATCTTTGGCCCATTTCAAAAAGTAGATTGTAATACTCTGTACCCTCAGGAGCAACAGTAGCTAACTTGATTATAATTGGACGAGCAAAAATAGTATTTGTTAACAAAAAGAGTATTAGGATATTTAAAATTTTTTTCATTCAAATAATTTACATATAAAATAAGTCATCTACTCTTGATTTTAACCATTTTGCTCTCGATTGAGATAATTTATTTGACTGTTTTAAGTTTTTGTCTTCATTTACATCTATGCTTATTGCTTTATCTAATAATTCAATAAATAATTTTTTGTTTTGTTTAGATACGGCATAATTTTCAGCTAAAGTAACATAAATTGAAGCATTTAATCCTTTAGATTGTTTTTCAGCTAAATCAAAATATGATAAAGCAGTTTTTTGTGCGTTTTTATCTCCGCTTAAATCATTCAAGTAAACACTCATCATAGCTGCACTTAAAGAGCCATTTTCCCAATCAGGTTTTAGAGAAATAGCATTTTCAAGCAACCATTTAATTTTTGGTAAATCAATTAAATATTGAGGATCACCCTGACTTGCTTGAATAGAACCTGCGATTGAACCACTTAACCAGTATAAATAATCAATATCTTCTCTCTCAAAATCTATTTTTTCATTGTTTCTCATTTTTTGAGAAAAATCTTCATACTTAATTTCCAATGCATTAATTAAATAATTTCGAGAAATCAAAAATAAATCTAGTGATTTTGAATAATATTCTCTTGATTTATAATAATCACTATACATTAGCCTATCACCTTTTTCCATCAAAATTCCATAAGCATATGTTATTCTACTCTTTGAAGCATTTAGATAAAAAAGTCTATTATTCGGATTTTTTTGTATTTTTCTTTTTTGAGTCTCGAAAGACAAAGGCATTGTCAATTCTGCAATTTCAGAACCAACCATTAAGTTATTATTTACAGCACAGCTACTTAATAAAAAGAAAGAGATTATAGTGTGAATTGTTCTTAAAAAATATTTTTTCAAATTATTCATATATCGGATAGGATGAACATAATTCATTGACTTGAGCTCTTACTGAATTAATCTTTTCTTTATTATCATGATTTAAAATTACTTGATCAATTAAATCAACAATAATCTTCACTTCTTCAACTCCCATACCTCTAGTAGTCATTGCAGGAGAACCAACTCTAATTCCACTTGTTACAAACGGACTTTTTGGATCATAAGGAATCATATTTTTATTTACAGTTATTCCTGCTTCATCAAGAGCTATTTCTGCAGCTTTTCCGGAAATATTTTTGTTCTGCAAATCAATTAATACTAAATGCGTATCAGTACCCCCTGAAATCAAATTATAATCCTTATTTTTAAATTCATCGGCAAAACATTGAGCATTATCAAGCACGCTTTTAATATATGATTTAAATGAAGGATGAAGAGCTTCTTTAAATCCAACAGCCTTTGCCGCAATCACATGCATCAATGGTCCTCCTTGAATGCCAGGCATTACTGCGCTATCGATTAACTCAGACATCATTTTAACTCTTCCAGATTTTGGAGCAACTTTACCAAAAGGATTTTCATAATCCTTTCCTAATAGAATTATTCCTCCTCTTGGACCTCTTAAAGATTTGTGAGTACTTGTAGAAACTACATGACAATGGGGAAAAGGTGATGGGTGCATTTCTGCAGCAATTAAACCTGAATTATGACAAATATCTCCATGTAAAAAAGCGCCAACCTCATCTGCTATTTCTCTAAATTTTTCAAATTCTATCGTTCTAGGATAAGCACTAGCACCACAAATAATAATTTTAGGTTTAAACTCTTTCGCTTTTTTAAGCATATCATCAAAATCGACTAGTCCAGTGTCTTCTTTTACTTTAAAGGTAGTAGAATTATAAATTTGTCCAGAAAAGCTAACCTTGGATCCATGAGTCAAATGACCTCCATGACTTAAATCTAAACCCATTATGCAATCTCCAGGTTCCAAATAAGCCAAAAAAACGCCCATATTGGCTGATGAGCCAGAATGAGGTTGTACGTTTGCATATTCAGCCTTGAAAAGCCTTTTAGCCCTATCTATAGCTAAATTTTCAGCCTCATCAACATGAATGCATCCTCCATAATATCTTTTACCGGGATAGCCTTCAGCATATTTATTTGTAAGAATTGAACCGGCAGTCTCTAGCACTGCTTTACTTGTAAAATTTTCAGAAGCTATAAGTTCTAAATATCCATTTTGTCGATTTAATTCAGATTGAATTATATCAAAAATTTTTTTGTCTTTTTCTTTGACAGAAGACATTTTCTACCAATCAGACTTTTTTGATAAAGATTCTGAAACCCAATCATAACATCTTCCACTAGGAGAAACCTTACCAGAAGCTTGAATATCTTTATCAGTCATAAACCAATCAGAATAACTGAAAAGTACTTCATTTTCTTCAAGCCAATTTTTTTGCTTAAAATATTTTGAGTTACCTTTCTTTTCAGCTTTGATAAAATATTCATAAGCTAAAGATGCTACAATCTTATCTGATCGAGAAAAATTATCTCCTCTGCATGATTGCATTGCTTTGTAGTACAGGTTGCCCATATGAGCCAGAGACTCAGCATTATTTTTGGAAATTTTCATTGATTTTTTACCCCATTCAAAAGCTGAATCAAAATCATCCATTTCAATACTATTAACTGAAATTAACATTGCTACTCTAAAATTATTTCTATCCAACTCGAATAAATCTTCTAATATTTCTACCGCATCATCAAAGTCGGAGTTTTCATTGTAAGCCTTACCAAGTGACATATAAACCATACTATTTTCACGGTTATAACTCAATGTGTTTTCTAGAACATCTATTGCTTCTTCAGTATCTCCATTTGACATCAATTTATCTGCATATTCTACAGCATAAGATGCATTATCTGGATTGTCTTCAAATCTTGCTTTGAAAATTTCTAGCGGATCCTCTCCTGAGTCCTCAAAGACTCTCGCTAATTCAGATTGAACTGATGAGTTATTTGGATCAATATCTAGAATTTTCTTTAATACGGAAATCTGTTCATCTACTCTTCCTTGCAATCCATAAGCATTCGCTAAATCTCTCAATGAATCTGTATCATCTGAACCAGAATCCATTAAACGTTCATATTCAATAATCATTTCATCAATTTTATCTTGCTTTTTATATGCATATGCTAATCTTGTCATTAATGAAGTATTTTCTGGAGATTCTTCAAGGCCTTCTATCAAAACATTTTCAGATTCTTCAAACTTTCCAAGATTTTGAAGAGCTATTGACCAATAAAGATAAACATCATCAACATTTACCCAATCTGAATTCCATTGATCACATTTTAAATTCATTAATTCAGAATATGATTGAGCACTTAATTCCCAATTGCTGCTTCTATAATACTCTGCAGAACTACTTGATAACTGTGGACACCTATCTTCTTGTTCATACTCAACTGAGTAGGGATACCATCCTTCATTATAAATCAATCTAGTGGCTTCTCTACAATCGACCACCTTAATCTCTACATCATTAGTTATTCTTAATTGCTCACCTCTTTTACATTGAGCTTCTAGACTTGATGCAAACATAAATAATACGATAACTGCGAATAAATATTTTCTCATCTTATTTCCTGTCAATTAAATTTCTCTTCTTTTAACAAACCACAAATCTCCAATACTAATTCCAATATTAAACATATGGATAGTCTCATCTCCAACCACATGTAATCCTGATCTATTGGCAAATTTGTAACCAAAATCAATTTGATTACCAGTAATTCCAAAATTATAACCTACTCCTAAACCTAAACCAACTTCATTAACATTTTCAAGATTTTTAACCCCATAATTTTGAAAGAATAATGACGCTTTAAAGTTAAAGGGATCTCTAGTAAATGGCTGAGCAAATTTTATAAAAGATACACTCAATTTGTTCTTATTTTTTATAAAACCACCATAAAGAGAACTATCAAGATTATGTTTTCCAGTATCATTCCAGTTTAGTAATTCAACTTGTAGATGTCTTCTAGTTTTAAGTTCATAATCTGCTGCAATTATGAAAGAATTAATTTTTAACTCATCTTTAAAATTTTGCGTTAAAGGAAACAACGCCTGGCCAACATTGGGAAAATCATTTACGTCATGATAATTATTATCATTTAAGTCTAAAAAAGCTTGATAAGAATCATTTTCAACATTTATTCCTCTGATTGGCAAACTATATGCAATTGATAAAAATATTGGTTTATCCTTAACATTTACCCTATTAGTTGAATAAAATAAATCAATCATTGTGCCAGAAAAATAATCTCTAGATTGAAGAAGATGATTCTCATTATCAATAATAAGATTTCTTGTGTTTCTTGATGAACCAAAAATAATATTAAGGCTTGTTCCAATACTATCAAGGTCATTGAGCTTATATCCAAATGATAATTGACCTTTTGAAGGTCCGCCTGATGAGCTATTTAATCTTGAATATAGAATTTCTTCATCATTAAATGTAAATGAAGTTAAAGTTGTATCATTTATTGTTACTTCTCTTGAAAGATAAGGTTCAAATGCTACCCCAAACGACATTTTTTGCTTCCATGGAATAACTAATTTGGCTGATGAAAGAGAAAAATTAGTACTATTGCTTGATTGAAAAACCGCATTTTGAACATCAACAGAGGTATTTAAATATGAAAATAACAAGTTATGCCAAGTTGATGGGTTTGATAAAGAAACATCGCTCTTAAATGAAGGTAACAATTCATTTGATACTCCAACTGAAGCAGCATCACTATTATCAGCGTATGATCCGAAACCATAGCCACTCATAGAATTCTGAGAAAATGTAAAACTTAAAAATAATAAAGATATTAGTAGTTTACGGCTCAACATACATGACCTCAATATCATTTAAATTTAATCTTACTTTATCAAATGGACTATTGACAGGTGCACTATAAAGCATTAACTCATTGTGTTGAAAAAGTCCATTTTTATAGCCTTGTAGAAACGCTTGTATTGGAATACGAACTTGATTGTCTTCAATTTTTCTGGAAATTATGAAATTTGAATCTGTAACAAAATTCTCAAGATCTTCTTCATCTTCAGAATCAGATTCGTTATGAATAAATGGAGATGAAAAACTCCAACTTTCAACAGAATCTTGAAGAGCAGTAACAACTACATAAAACTCATCCTCTTCAGTAAGATTAGAGCTTTCAAGGTTTAAAACAAGATTAGAATTTTTGAAAAGCTCATTTCTTGATAAAGAATCAATTATTCCTAGATCAAACTCAACAATTGATCTTAGCCCAGAGCCAGAATTAAGAGAAATAAAATTGAAATCATTATCTTCGATTACGGGAGGAATAAATACACTCATATCACTTTGAGAAAAGAAAGTTATAAAAGTATCAATAGTAGTTTCTTCATTTACAAAGGCCTTAAACCATACTCTCATTTTAGGACCATTTGTGGATTCATTACTTTGGATAGTAAAAAGCTCATCCAAAGAACCATTTTCATCCTTCAACATTAAAGTTCTAGCTGGATATGTATCAGCATCAAAGAAATACTGTTTTAAGTTCTCAAGATTATCTGAACCAGAATCAAACATAAATTTTATTGAATCTAGTCCTGTTGAATCAGGTACAACATTTTCAGGAGACAAATCAACAGTTTGTAAAAGTGTTGAACTCGCTTCAAAATCAATAAAATCATTTAAAGTATAATAATTTAGTGAATCTGAAAAAACACTATCTTCATCTGAAGTTATTGAATATAAGCCTAATGAAAAGGTTGTATTGAGTGAATCTTGAGTTTGAAAAAAAACCATTGCACTATCAACTTGAATAGAGTCAGCTAATAAGTCTACTAAACTTACAGGGGGAATATTACCCGAAAACAAAGTCATTTGAACTAATGAAAACAAGTTCTCTGAATCTTTTTCATTACCAAAATGCAATTTTGAGTTTGAGGAAAAAGACGGAAAAGACTGATAAAGCTTATTTTGGGTTTGAGGTAATGAAGCTGTTTTAATTGTTCCTTCTGGATTTTCAATCTCATCATACAAAATTGTTTCCTCGCTACAGGATGAAATCATAAAAAATGCTATTAAAATATAGATTTTAGGATATTTGAAATAATTAAACATTTAACTACAAACTTTTAATAACTCTTTCAATTTCATCTAATAAAGCAGAATAATCACCTTCTGATTTAGTTAAATCAACTGTTGAACAAGTCTTGGAATCTTTAAATATTTTTGATTTCATAATGTTGCCACTTACCTTCTCTTCATCATCAATTATAATTGTAGCATCTGCATAAGAACATCCTAACTGATTTAAATTTAACGACTTTATCTCGTTTAAAGTTTCAGAATTAAATGAAAGATTTGAATGATCAAAAATAACATCTTTATTAAGCGAATTTGTCAAATAAATTGTTTTAATTTTATTTAAATCTTTGTCATCGTTAGCTAATTTTTTTATTAGAAATGGAACCAATGCTGATGTCCATCCATTACAAATAATTACATTTGGAAACCAGAATAAGTTAGGCAACATTTTTATTGCAGCTAAAGAGTAAAATGCAAACCTTAAATCATTATCAGCTAGAAACCTTCCATTTTTGGATTTAAAAAGAAGATTATTTAAATCACCAAAAATTTTTTCATTTTCTAAAAAATAAACTTGCAAACGTGATTTAGGAAGAAATGCGCTTTTTGCAGAACATTCATAGTTATGATCTTCAAAGTTAAAAAGAATCTCTTTTAGGCGAATTACCTCTCTTAAAATATATTTTCTTTCACTAATAAAACCATATTTCGGCATCAAGCATCTAACATCATTACCTTTTTCTTGAAGACCCAGTGGAATTTCAACGGAAAGGTTAGCTAGATTAGAAACCGACGCAAACGGCTCCATTTCGCTATTTATATAAAAGATTTTTTTAACCATGATATGAGCAAAACAAGTTAACTAAACACTATCAAAACTACAACTGCCAATAATAATTAATTTTTAGATAAATTTGTAACTAAAGCTAGTATAATAAAGCATAAGAGCATAAATGAACCACCCGCTGAAACAAACGGTGTTGGTAAGCCTTTAACAGGCATTAATCCTATTGTCATTGCCGAATTAACAAAAATGTGGGAAAAAAGAATTGAAGTTAATCCTACAATAACTAAGGAAGAAAAATAATCCGAACACTTAAATGCAATATCTAACAATGTTTTAATTAACATGAAAAATAAAATCATAATTATAGATATTCCAAAAAAACCAAACTCTTCAGCAATAACTGATAAAATGAAATCAGATTCTTGAACAGGCAAAAATTTTAATTGAGTTTGCGAACCTTGACCCCAACCTTTTCCAAACAATCCTCCAGAACCAATTGCAGTAATACTTTGAATAATATGATATGATGAACCCATTGGATCTAAATCAGGGTTTAAAAAATCTAAAAATCTTTGTCTTTGGTATCCATTTAAAAAATCGTTCCAAAAAAAAGGAAATAGTAAACCTGTGAAAATATTTGCAAAATAAATCGTAATCTTTTTGATAAAATTTCCTTGAAAAGTAAGAAAAATAAGAAACATTATAAGTGCCCAAATATTAAAAATAATATTATTTGCTGCTGCAATAATTGTAATTACTGGTGCTATTAATAAAAACAAATTAAAAGTATTAACTCCCGCCCAAAGCAACATCGGCAATACAGGAGCAAAAATAATTACTGCTGTGCCAAGATCGGGCTGATTTAACACTAACAATGAAGACATTAAAGCAATAATTATGGGAATAATGACTACATATCCTTCTTTAACTTCAAGCTGATGATTAGAAAGATATTTTGCTATCAAGATAATAGAGGCACATTTCAAATATTCTCCAGGCTGAATGTAGAATAGACCAAAATCAATCCATCTATAAGTATTTTCTACTGGAGAAAGAAAAAATGGTATTAAGCATAATAAAAACGAAAAAATATAAATTAAAGTTGAATTATCATGTATTGTTTTAATATTAATTCTTCCAATTAAAAAGAAGATAAGTAATGAGAACAAAATGAAAATAATTTGCCTTGAGAAAGAGCTGGATAAAGATAATGGTTCACTTGAAATACTATATAAAGTTAGTAGTCCAAACGCAATCAATGAAGAAACGATTAAATACAGTCTTCCTATATATTCATTTGAACCATATAAAAAGCTATTGAAAGGATTCATTTTTCAGCCATTTCTATGTTTAAATCTGTAAAAAATGAAACAATTTTACCGGCTATTGGCGAAGCTACTGCACCACCCCCACCTCCGTTTTCAACTAAAACAACCAATGAATAAGTTTTGCCATTTAGGTCAAAAAAACCATTAAACCATGCATGAGGTTCACCATGAGGATTTTCAGCAGTGCTTGTTTTACCATATAATTTTACTTCAGATTCTTGTTTTGCTCTCCAACCGCTACCTCCATCAACATTTACAACATCGTACAATCCGTTTACAACTCTTTGCCACGTTTGCTCAGAAAAATTAATATCTTCATAGTATTCGATTTCTTTACTTGCATTAAGTTTTAGTTTCGCAGTTTTTCCTTTAGAAGCTATATGGTTTATATATCTCAATGATTGCAAAGGAGTAACAAGTATATCTCCTTGACCTAAAGTAAGATTAAGTAAAACTCCTCTTTCTGACCATCCCCACCTTCCATATGTATTAATAAAAAATTCTTTATCAGGTATTTGTCCAATTAATTCATTAGGAAGATCAATATCAGTTTTAAAATTAAATCCAAAAGTTTTTGCAGTATTAGTCCATTCAGCAAGCTTAATTAGTTGAACTGTTTCATAGAAGTAAACATTGCAAGATTGAGCTATTGCCTTATTTAAATCAACTAAACCATGTCCATCCTCTTTCCAACACTTAAAAGTATTTGAACTTCCAGGAGGAGTATAAGAACCTGTACACATTAAGCTATCTTCAGGATCTAATAATCCATCTTCAACTAAGTTAAATGCGGTAATAAGTTTAAACGACGATCCAGGAGGATACAATCCAGAAATTGTTCTATTAATTATTGGCTTATTTTCATCTTTAAGTAAGCTATCCCAATCTCCATCAGATGTTTCTCCTCTATAAATATCTAAGCTATAAGATGGATTGCTTACCATAGTTAATATATCTCCAGTGTCAACATCTGAAATCAAAATAACACCCTTTTTATCATTTAATAAATTTTTAGAAAATTGTTGCAACCTTGCATCAATTGATAAAATCAAATTATTTCCTGGATATGCAGGTATATTATTTTCATTTATTCTATTTATTTCTCTTCCAAAAGTGTCAACTTCTATATATTCAACTCCTTTAGAATATCTCAATTGTTTCTCATATTGCTTTTCAACTCCTTGCCAGCCAATCAATTCTCCTGCACGATAAAGTTGAGATTTATCAAGAAATGGTAAGGATTCTCGATCTAACTCGCGAAGATAGCCAAGAAAATGTGCATCATTCAAAACATCATTATATAATCTTTCATCAAATCTTTTATACTGAAACCCTTTAAGCTCCAACCTTCTTTCTTCAATTTGTGATATTTCTGCAAAAGTCAAATTTTTCGCTATTACAGTTGGCAAGAATCTTCCTTGATTATATTTTTTATATCTTCTATTAAGTTCTTCAATAGAAATATCAGTTATTTCAGAAATTACTTTAAATTGAGAATCTTTATCTGATAGTTTGTAAGGTGTTACAGTTAAAATGTAAGTAGGGTAATTTTCAACCAAAACAACCCCATTTCTATCTAAAATGAGACCTCTAGGCGCGTATGTAGCTTTAGCCCTTATACTATTTACCTGAGATTTTGAAGAATATCTTTCATAATCAATCACTTGTAAATAAAAATACCTGGACAGTAAAATTGAAATTGAAAAGAAAAGAACAAATAATAATGTTCTATAGTGGAAAATATCTGCTTTATTTTCAATCTTAAGCATTAAGAATTTTCTCCTTTAAATTAAAAATCCTTATTATGATAAATCCTACAAAACAAGTGAAGTAAGTAACAAAAAACCAATTACTAAAAAAAAGAAATAAATCATTAAAGAAAAAGAAATCATATCTGAATAATGCATATATCAATACACCTAAATGAATAAAAGAAATCCAGTATATATCAAAATTTCTAAATGCAAAATTGAAACTTATTTTTGAAGCCGAAAATCCACATATTGAAAAAACTAAGCTTGAAGCACCAACATAAATCCCGCTAAATAAGACAAAATCTGTAAATAAACCAACAAGAAAGCCGTATAGAGTGGATTGAGCAGTATTGCCAAGAGGCATAGAAGATAAAATTACGTATAAAAGCATGATATTTGCTTGATAGCCATTAAACGTTAATAGTTCTGAAAAAATAAGTTGTAAAATAACTGCTACAGGGAAATATTTAATATATAGACTCATTCAATACCTTCATTTAAAATAACAAATAACTGATTTATTTTTGATAAATCTGAAAAAAGCTTCATTCTTACAATTCTATTGGAACTATCAGATTTCTCAAAAATACTTACTACTTCTCCAACAGGAAGATTTGGAGGAAAATATATACTAAGATTTGAAGTTAAAACTATATCACCTATTTCAATATCAGATATTTTCTTTAGTTCAACAATTTCACAAATATCATTTCCAATCCATCTTAATATTCCTTCAACTTCATCTGGAGCAATTTTAACACTAAGCCTAAAGTTTACATCACTTATTAACTGTACTTCAGATGATGATTCAGATACTGCAGTAATTTTACCAACAACTCCTCTTGAGGATAGAACGGGAAGATGTTTTAATATACCATCGTTTGATCCCCGATTAATTATTATTGATGACATATTAGCACTAACACCTTTTGAAATCACATCACTACCAATAAAATCGAAGTCATCTCTTTTTTTAAAATTTAAAAACTCTCTATATCTCATATTTTCTGTTTCATGAACTTTTAAAACCTGATTTTCAAGACTTAAACGTAAATTTTCAGAAGAAAGAATCTCTAATTTTTTATTAAGAAAAAGCTGGTTATCTAACCAATTAAAGGGTTTATATAGGAATGAGAAAGTATCTAAGGATTTAATTTTTGAATTTTTTATTAATTCAGAATCATTATTAAAAATTAAAATAAGTGAAAGTAATAAACATAAACCTAGAGTAATTTTTTCTTGATAGTCTTGAAAGATTAATTGAATTCTAGACATGCTTAAATAAGAACATGCTTATATTTTTCCAGGTCTTCAATAATTTTACCACACCCTTTTACAATGGCTAAATGTGGCTCTTCAACAACATTACATGGTACATTAGTTTTTTCTCTTATAACCTGATCAAGTCCTCTCAATTGAGCACCTCCACCAGCAACTAAAATCCCTCTATCAATTATATCAGAAGAAAGTTCGGGAGGAGTAGATTCAAGCGCATCTTTAACTACCTCTAGAATTCTTTTAACTGAATCTTTTAATGCCTGTCTAATTTCATCTGATCTAACATCTATTGTTTTAGGTATTCCAGAAACTAAATCTCTTCCTTTAACTAGAATATTTTTTGATCTAGATCTCATTGCAGAACCAACGGTAATTTTAATTTGTTCTGCAGTTCTATCTCCAATTTCAAGTCTATGAGTATTTCTAAAATAATTTTGAATATCATGATCCATAACGTCGCCAGCAACTTTGATGGCTTTTTTAGTTACAACCCCATTTAAAGAGATAACTGCAACCTCAGTTGTACCACCGCCAATATCAACAATCACATTTCCGATAGGTTTGCTAATATCAAGGTCAATTCCAATAGCTGCTGCTACTGGTTCATCAACAAGAAATACTTCTCTCGCTGCTTGTTTTTCTCCAGAATCTCTAACAGCTCTTCTTTCAACTTCTGTACATCCTGATGGTACACAAATAACCATTCTAGGCCTTGTAATTCTGTTTAAATTTACCTTCCTGATAAAACCCTGTAACATTTCGTCTACAGCGGTAAAGTCGGATATAACTCCATCTCTTAGAGGTCTAATAATTTCGATTCCTTCATGCGTTTTACCTTGCATTAGCTTAGCATCATCACCAACAGCTAATAATGCTTGAGTTTTACTATTTCTAGCAATAATTGAAGGTTCATTGATAATGATGCCTTTTCCAGACAACCAAATAAGAGTATTAGCAGTGCCAAGGTCTATAGCAATATCTCCACTAACCCAGTTTAAGTTATCAGATAATGAATTTTTTACTGATTTAAAGAAACTCATAGCCCGTAATTTATGAAATATTTATTATTAAACATTAGTTTTTTATTTTGATAAACCTTCTTTACTAAGTTCATCTGCTTCAACATTTTTATCTCTTAGAATATGTATAATCTTCCATGATTTAAGATTTGAAAGTAGTTCGTGTGTCTTTTTATGCAAAATAGACATTCTATCATTTTTTACTTTATAATCACCATTAATTTGCTTTACAACTAACTCACTATCTAAAAAAATCGATATATTTAAAAAATTGCTTTCAACACAAATTTCTATTCCTTTTATGAGAGCCAAATATTCAGCTTCGTTATTAGTTTTTTTACCAATATTTTCTGAAAAAGAAAAAATGATATTATTATCCATTTTTAACAACCCCCCAATACCTGCATTAACTGGTTTGTAATCGTCGTCAAATTCACAAGCACCATCTGTAAATAAATTATAACTTTTTTTAGATTGTAAATCATCTGATAATAAATTCTCTAAGCTTGATAAGTCTTCTTTTGAAAAAGATGATTTATATTTTTCTAATATTGACGAAATTTTCTTATTTTTATTTTTCATAGTTTTAATATAAAAAAGGTGATCTTAAGCGATAATCTCCAAATCCAAAATCATCTACAAACCTAAATTCCTCATTTATTTGATAATAATACCAAGTTTCATAATTATAGCTCTGTTGAGGATTCATTGATCTTGATATATCATCAGGTCTTCCAAATAGAATGTAAATCATGCCCATATCAGACCTCCATCCATTAGAAGTTCCTCTAGAAAAGTTTTCTTCAGCAAAAGCTACTCTTTTATAGTATTCAACCATTAATTCATTTTCTTTTGTTGTGACGTCTGGATCTCTTTTTGCCCAAACTTTTTTAAAAAACTTTTCCTTATCAGAATTTTTTAACTCTTTAAGCTCTCTTCGTTCTTCTGTATTTAATATATAATTCATTTGATCTAAAGCTAATGATACATTTTTAACTGATGAAATCATTAAATAATCATTTTTAAACTCAATTGGAAACGACTGTGATGATACATTTCCACCCTGCGATATTTGAACCTTTAATCTTAAATCAGAAGTATCAATATCATTAATCGGTATTTTGATAAATTTATAACTGAATTTTTTACTAGCTTCATCTTCAAAAGATTTATTCCACACTGATTTTTTATCTGAAATTAAAGATACGTCTAAAAAATAGTCTCCTTCGTTAAGAAAAAAATATTGATAAAACTCTACGGTATCATTTTTTACAACAATTTCATTATTTTTAGTTGGATATTTATCAAGGCCAAACTCCCAACTACCCTTTCTATCTTTTACAAAAATTGGTTTAAATATTTTTGCATATTTTCCCGATGGAAGATCCTTTTTTGAAAATTTAGATTGTTTTTTACCGACCAACTTGGTATCCATATCTTTTAATGAAAAATTAACGCTGAATTCCTCTAATGGAACATTGAACTTAGATACTATAAGTTTTGGATTTGATCTGGAGACCGTTTGCGAAAAATTTTCCACAGTTATTGATTCTGAAAAAGATTTTTCATCAATCTTGCTCCCATCTTTTGTAATTACAGAAATATTTAAATCATATGATGACTCGAAATAAATGTCTTTTTTTAGAAATTGAAGGTTTTTATTAAATATTTCAACATAAGTAATCACCTCAATAGAATCAGAGGTTGGTTTCAAAATAACATTTGTTTTAAAAGAATTAATATTAGAATTAATGCCTTGAGCATTAATCAAAGAAATAAAAAGAAATAATAGAAAGTTTTTTCTCATAAAGGTAACCTTAATTTAATTAAACCCGCATTTGAAAGTAATACCAAAAATTCATCGATTTGTTCCATCTCAAAAATATTTTTTATAAACGAAAAATTGTAGAAATTGTTCAATTTTTTGTTCTCAAAATCATAAACTGCTAATCCACCATTTGTTCCTATAAATAAAATACCATCAATATAATTAATATCGTTAACTCTGTAATTAAAATATTGACTTGATGGAATTAGCTCATTATTTAAACTATTTAAAATTCCTTTTTCAGATGAAAAAAATAGGATATCATTTGACCCAAAAATTCCCTTAATTCTAAAAGAATTATTAAAGAATGGTTTGAACTTATCAATATTTACATTTTCATCTTTATCAAAAATAAAAACTCTCCCATTCAAAGATATGTATATTTTTTCATCTATAACGACTAAATCATTAATAAATGAATTATTTTTGTTAATTAAATCTGAAATTTTAGAATTAACAATTTTTTTGGTTTTTTTATCTAAAACAATCAAATCATTTCTTGAAGCTATATACACCCTATTATCTAAATGTTCTATAAATTCTATTCTTTGAGTTGGAACACCTTTTTCGTATCCAATACTTCTAAAAAAATCACTTTTTTTATTGTAAATGATAACTGACCCTTCTGAGCCAAACCATATATCATTATCAATTAATTTGCTTGAAAAAAAATCGACTTCAGAAAAATTAGAATAATTGGAAGATTTAAAGTTTTTTATTTCTTTAAAATTCTTGCTAATTGAAGAAATTGAGGAATTATTAATTGAACTTATTCCTCCAATCCAAATCAAATCATCGGAAGTAATAGTTAATGGTAAAGCCATTCCAATGCCAGAAGATATTGGAGTAATACTTCTAGTAAAATTATCGATTAACAATAGTTGGCCATTTGATAAACCAACCCAACTTATTCCACTTTCAGACTCTAAGTATGATACATATTTATAAAAAATACCATTGTTATCAGCTGCATCTTTTTCGCCCAAAAGCCATCCATCTTGAATAAAATAATCATTAAATGAAAAATTTCTTGAAAATTGATTGTTTTTAAAATTAAAGTCACCCCAATCAATATTTTTCTCATCTGGATATGCAAAAGTGCCGAGAACTATTCCACTAATATGATCAAGTTTTATATAATTTGAAGATGTTTTTATCCATAAAAAACTATTTGATGAACCAAAATCTTCAATACTTTTTAAAGATTTAATTCCAAGTCTTTTAAAATCAATCTGATTCCAATTTCCCTCTCGTGAATTTGAAAATTCCATGCCACCATCTCCAACTAACCATAATATTCCAGTATTTTTGTCAAAATATATGTGATTTATTTTTTGAGATTTTATCCCCTGACCGTTGTACAAATTTTTATCAAATAATCTAGAAAATTTATTGTACCTTAAAATTCCATTAGAATTTGTAGCAAAAAAAACGTACTGATAGCCTTCAGATATTGAGTTTATTGACTCATTATAGCCTAAAATCTCCCAATCGTAAAGATCGAATCTCTGATCTACTTGAGCATTAATACAACTCAACAATAAAAAGAATTTTACTGCAAAAACTTTACTTTTTTCTGTTATTAGAATTTTTCTTAAAACCTTTCCTGACTTTTGAAACATGTCCATTATCTAAATAAATTATTACACTAGCAAATTGTTTCAAAAAATAATCACTTCCTGAAGACAAAAGCACTGTAGTTCCAAGAATGTTATTCATTTTAATAATTTTTTTTCTAAGAATAATCTCAGTTCTGGGATCGATAGAAAGGCCGTAATCATCAATAAGTAAAACTCTTGGATCCTTTTCAACACCAATAATGGTTTTCAACCAATGTCTTTCTCCATCAGAAATCAAATTTAGTGGAGTTTTCCATACAGACTCCATCTGAAAAGTAGTAAAATGTCTTGATTTTATCTGTTGAGTTTTCTTAGGAAAATTTTTCTTTACAACCTGTTCTACGGTTAAGGAAGAGTTTAATAAATTTGCATCAAGATATTGAATGTCATTGTGTTTTTTGATTTTTCCGAAAAAACCTCTTTTAAACTTATTTCCTTGATATAAAACACTTCCATTTGTTTCTTTTAATTCTCCTGCCAAAATTTTTAAAAGAGAAGTTTTCCCTGAACCAAAATTTCCGCAAATACCATAGATTAAACCGTTGTGAAACTTTAGAGTTTTAATCTCCAAAGCTTTTTTATCCTTAAACCTAAGCTTTAGGTTTTGAATGTCATATATTTGTTTAAGCTCCATTGCTACCTCCAAAAAGGACAGCAAAAACTATTCAATAATATTTTCTTCTAAATATTTCTCTGCATCAATCGCAGCCATACAGCCAGATCCTGCAGCAGTAATTGCCTGTCTGTAATGATCATCTTGAACATCACCACAAGCAAAAACGCCAGGAATATTAGTTAAAGAAGAATCAGATTGTGTTATAATGTAACCATTATCATTTAAGTCAATCATTCCTTTAAAAAGATCAGTATTTGGAGTATGTCCAATTCCATAGAATACTCCCTCACATTCAAAAGTTGAAGTTTCTCCAGAAACAGTATCCTTAAGAACAATATTTGAAATTCCATCTTGCTGATTACCATTTATAGATTCAATACTTTTATTGACTATTATGTCGATCAGTGGATTATTTCTAACTCTATCAAGCATAATCTTAGAAGCTTTAAAAACCTCTCTTCTATGAATGATTGTTACTTTTTTTGCAAATTTTGTCAGAAAAGATGCTTCTTCCATTGCTGAATCTCCTCCTCCAACAACTACAATGTTCTTTTCTTTGAAAAAGTATCCATCGCAAGTTGCACAAGTGCTAATACCATAACCCATTAATTGCTCTTCTTCTTCTAATCCAAGCATTCTAGCAGAAGCTCCAGTAGAAATTATAACAGTATCTGAAAGAAACATTTCTTCGCCAACAAAAACTCTATAAGGCTTAGAAGTTAAATCTACTTTAGTGACATGTTTAAAATGACATTCTGCTCCGAATTTCTTTGCTTGATTTCTGAATAAATCCATCATATCGGGACCCATAACTCCGTCTGGAAAACCTGGGAAATTTTCAACATCAGTGGTAATAGTTAATTGACCACCAGGCTGATTTCCTTCAAATACAATTGGTTTTAAATTTGCTCTTCCAGCATAAATAGCAGCAGTTAAACCTGCTGGCCCTGAACCAATAATGATTGTTTTGTGAATAGTTTTATCTGTCATCAAATTAATATTGTTAACTAACGATTTGGTTAACGCTATCAATCAATGTCTGTTCAGACTGTAAGCCTACTTCTTGCTTAACAATTTGACCATTGTTAAAAAATAACAAAGTTGGAATACTTCTTATACCATATTTTACAGGCGTTTGCTTGACTTCATCGACATTTACCTTACCTACAACTACATTATCGCCAAATTGGTCGCAAATTTTATCTAAAATAGGTGCTATAGCTTTACATGGACCGCACCATTCAGCCCAAAAATCAACAATAACTAATTTCTCTGAGTTAATTACAAGCTCTTCGAAGTTTTCGTCAGTAATTTTTACAGTTTTATCAGACATAAATTTTCCAAATCATTTAATAATAAACTTCTGAATTTATATGATTTATTTTAATTGAGTAACAAAAAAATAATATCTATGAAAGAACTTTGAGGAATCTTCTTTTGCCGACTTTAATAACATACTCACTATCAGAAGAAGAAATTATAAAATTGGTATCATCGCATACTTCACCATTAATTTTAACTGCGTTCTGGCTTATCAATCTTTTTCCCTCTCCTTTACTAGAAATCAACTTATTGTCTAAAAGAATATCAATAAGACTAATATCTGAATCAATTTTACAACTTGGCATATTTTCAGGATTATCTCTTTTTACGAATACTTGATCAAAAGAATCTTGAGCTAAATCAGCATCTTGCTCAGAATAATATTTTGAAACTAAATCTTTTGCTAGACTTCTTTTGATATCTCTTGGGTTAATTGAATCATCTTTTAGTAAAGTTTTCACCTGCTTAATCTTTTCTCTATCAGCAAAAACTGCTAGTCTGTAATATTTTAAGATCATAGAATCATTAATCGACATAATTTTACCATACATATCCTCTGGACTATCATCTAAAGAAATGTAATTATCATAAGATTTAGACATCTTCTCAACTCCGTCAGTACCTTCTAGAAGAGGCAAAGTAATAATTGATTGTGGTTCTTGACCATATTCTCTTTGAATATCTCTTCCAACAAGAAGATTAAATTTCTGATCGGTTCCACCAAGTTCGACATCAGCATTAATTTCTACTGAGTCCATTGCTTGAGCTAATGGATATAAAAATTCATGCATAGAAATAGGTATTTCAGACTCAAATCTCTTTGTAAAATCATCTCTTTCAATCATGCGAGCAACAGTGTATTTACTGCTCAATTTAATCACATCTTGAAAGTTCATTTTATTAAGCCAAGTGCTATTAAATATAACTTTAAGATTATTTACATCAAGTATTACTTTAGATTGTTCAATGTAAGATTCTGCATTGGCTTTAGCTTCTTCTAATGATAGCTGTGGACGAGTTTTATTTCGCTCTGAAGGATCTCCAATCATTGCAGTAAAATCTCCAATTACTAAAACTGCCTGGTGGCCTAAATCTTGAAAGTCTCTTAATTTTTGTAACACTACTCCATGACCAATATGAAGATCAGGTCTGCTTGGGTCACATCCCAGCTTTACAGTAAGCGGCTTATTATCAGCAATAGATTTTTCAAGCTTTTTTCTTAAATCATTAAGAGGAATAACCTCCTCTGTTCCTCGAGAAATTAATTCTAGTTGCTTATCAACAGGTAAAAAACTCATTATCTTTCTCTCATTTCTCTTTTTGCCTCTCTATCAAGATCTTTTATTTTTAAAGCTTCTTTCTTTTGATACATTTTTTTTCCTCGAGCAGTTGCAAATTCTATCTTTGCAATTCCTCTCTTAAAGTATGCTTTTAAAGGTACAATAGTAAGACCTTTCTGGGCAACAACATTCTTTAACTTAATAATTTCTTTCTTATTGAGGAGAAGCTCTCTATTTCTAACAGGATCATGACCTTTAATTCCAGTATGAGAATAAGGACTTATATGAGCATTTACTAGAAAGAAACGATTCTTTTTTAGAGTAACAAAACTGTCTTTTAAGTTCAATTTTTTTTCCCTCAAACTTTTAACTTCGCTTCCCAAAAGAATAATACCAGATTCGTATTTTTCAATGATAGTATAGCTATGAAATGCTTTACGATTATTGCTAATTATTTCAATTTTTTCTTTCATAAAAAAAAGTTTTTGTTAAAAGATAATATAACTGTAAATTAACATATTATTAACTTTAAAAAGTTATTAACAAAGTGTGTATAATTAATGTGTGTTATATTATTTTATTATTTAAATTAACCTTAAATTAAGTACATTTTTTAATTATGAGTAGTATTTATAAACGAAAAAGAAATGGTAAAGAAGATGGATATGTTATGTATTCTACTTATGCTTTTGATCCATTAAAAAATAAAAAAAGATACTTTAATATTACAATTGGCAAGCTTGGCCCTTCCCTTTCTTGGGATGATTGTAAAAAGCAAAAAAAAGATTTAGATAGAATGTTTAAAGCAAAAGAAGGTGGTAAAAAAGAAATGAACCTAAAAACTGCTATTGAAACATATATTAGTTATAAATCATCAAAAAATAAGTCTTTAAAGGAAAGTTCTAAAAAACTATCTCTATACCATCTAAATAAATTCAATGATACTATATCTGAGAGATACGGCTCTGGAATAATGATTAAGCATATAGATATAAAAATCCTGGCATGGTATTATGCTCTTAGAACGAAAGAATTAAAACAAAGCTCAATGGAAGTTCACAGGAGAATAATTGACTCATTTTTTGAATGGACAAAAAATTGAGCGAGTGACGCGATTCGAACGCGCGACCCCAACCTTGGCAAGGTTGTGCTCTACCAGCTGAGCTACACTCGCATAACATGCCATAATAAAACAATTTTAAATTATAAAAAAGAAAAAGTTAGTCTTTGAGAGGAAAATCTGCTCTACTAGCAATATCTTCGATAAAGGCAGCTACTTCCTTATCATCAGGTATTGTAGGAGAAAGTGGAACACTAAAGAAAATACTTCTATTCTTAAATCCTGCAAGTGAAATACCGAGCTCAGTAGCTTCTTTTTGATATTTTTCTATTAAGGAAAGTACATTTGGTTGATTAGCATATAATTCTTCAAGGGTAATTGATGGGTCCTTGGCTTGTAAACGATTTAAGCGATAATCTATCTCCTGAAGGCGATTAAATGGTGCTGAGACATCATTTATGGCCTTATTTGAGTCTTTTATTCTAATATCTACTATACTTAGATGCTTTCCTTGAATTCCTCCAGAATAAACTAAAGCTCCGCTTTCTGATTGTCTTGTTCTTGGTTCAGTTCTTTTCGTTGATCCACTTAAGAAAATGTAATCTGCATTAGCAAAAGATTGGGATAAATCAATTATATTTTCATCAAGCACATTGATTAACATAACGATAATATCAACTGATGACTTCAATTCAGAAATATATTTATTTCCCTCATCAATAAAGTTCTTATTTATAACTGAATTAAATCTTGCAGACTGGCTTAAGCCTATAAATGCTATTTTAGATCCATCTTTCTCAATAATATGGTATGGCTTAAAAAGAAGAGAGTTAGTCGATTTATCATAAAGATTTGCAGATATAAAGTGTACAGAAGAGTCTTTTGTAATATTTACTAGAAAGTCTAACCCCCCTTTAAAATCATTTGAACCTATATTTACAACATCTTGTCCTAAAAACTCTAAAGTTTTAACAAAGTTTTTGGCTTTAAATTTTTTATTATCAATAGATAAGTTGTCAGGATTAATCTTATTACTATCAAACAAGGAATTTCCTGCATCAATAAGGATAGATTCCCTACCAGACATCATATTTTTTAAGAAAAAAGTTTTCCTAGCCAATCCACCTAGTGGATTTTTAGGACAACCACAGTCATAAAATTCAGAAAAAACATTGGAGGTTGAAACTATTGAAATGTTTTGAGCATTATCCTCTGAGGGTTGTTGACCCGCAAGAATAGTAAAAAATAATAAATAAATAAGTTTAATCATCTATGACTTCTTTCTTCTTCTCAATATAGGAATAAAAAACATATAAATACCTGTTAAACTTAATATCAAAAGTAAAATTCCTGAAGGAAGGAACCATCCATATTTTACTACTTCGCTAAAAAATGATCCGTCATGGATAGACTCAATTATATCTGATCTTCTATAATTCTTTGCATAAATCTCAGTTGTTTCAATGTCAATTTGAATTTCCCAATTGTTTTTTGACTTAATTTTGGCTATTCCTTTATCAGGTCTTATATCGATTCTTTCAATATCATCCCAGGATGAAATATTGGCTTCTTTTACAGTAGATACAGCATCAAGATAAGATTGTAGCATAATTGGCTTACTTGATGATGTAACTTCAACATTTGGCTGAATCCAATTTGACTGCTTTTTTAATTGCAGCATTATACCGCTCGAAACCATGATTATAATCGGAATGATTATAACTGGAGATATCCAATAATGAACCTGTCTTATTTTCTTTCTAAAGCTCAACGTCTTTTAAAGATTTTACTTCAAGAATTTTTTCTAGCTCATCCATTAAGTAGTTCATTTTTCTTGAAACGGCTTCAAATGGCTCACTTGTTGTCATGTCAGCACCTGCTATTTTAAGTAATTCTACAGGATAATCTTGACTTCCAGTCGATAAATAAGCTATAAAATCGTCTATGGCCGGTTGACCTTCGTTTCGAACATTCTCAGCTATTTTTTCAGCTGCAGCAAAAGATGTTGCATAGGTGTAAACGTAATAATTGTAATAAAAATGTGGGATTCTAGACCAAGAATATGCTTCTTCCTCTGTAATTTCCATGTAAGGGCCCCAATATCTACTATACATTTCTCCAAAAGATTCTGTAAGAAAATCTTCTGTTAGAATTTGTCCATTTTCTGCAGCTTCATGAATTAATAGCTCAAATTCAGCGAAACGAGTTTGTCTATAATATGTCGATCCAATACTCTGAATATAATTTTGTATTAAAAAAGCTTTTTCATCATCATTTTTTGCATTTGCTAATAAATAATCCATTAGTAATGCTTCTGTTGCAATAGCTGCTGCCTCTGCATTAAAAGTTGTATATCTGTAGGTTGCATAAGGTTGATTTTTTTGACTAAGATAAGAATGATAAGCATGACCTAATTCGTGTGCTAAGGTAAAAATATCATCTAATGTTCCTGAAAAATTAAGCTTAATTCTTGGAGGTAAACCCCATGTTGAAGACATATATGCTCCACTTTGCTTACCTTGACTTTCAAAAACATCAATTAAATTTTCATTATACATTTTTTCTGTAAAATTTCTGAGATCTCCTTCATTTGAACTTAATAAAGGATCTAGCGCTTCTAAAATCATCTCTTGTGCTTCTTCGTAAGTATAAACTATTGTTGAATCAGCTAAAGGTGCATAGGTATCAAAAGGTTTAATTTTTTCTACGCCTAAATATTTGGCTTTCATCTCAGCCCACCTGTGAAGCGGCTGGAGATTATCATTTACACTGTTTACTAAATTTTTATAAACATCAGTTGATATTCCATCTCCTTTTAATTTAGCCTCTAAAGAACTATCATATCCTCTTGCATCAGCATAAAAAATATGACCTTCAACGTTACCTTTCATTAAAACTGACATTGTATTTATGTTACCTTGAAATGGAACATATAATGCCTCGTACATATCTTCTCTGACTCTTCTGTCAGTTGACTTTGTATACTTTCCATATCTTCCTTGTGACATTGTTAGTTTATTTCCATTTTCGTCTTCAAAAGTTGGCCAAACAAAATCTGTTGCTCTCATAATATCATATGCATCATTTGCAACACCAGTAATTTTACCTGCCATGGTAAGCAATCTTTCTTCCTTTTCAGATAAAATATGTGGTTTTGAAATAAATAAATCTTTGAATTGTTTCTCGTATGTTCTTAAATATTCATTCTGTGACATAAAGTCTTCTAAAGTACTATAGTCACCTTCAATAAGCTCTGGCGTAAAATAAGCTGTAGTTTCCCCAATATTAACAGATGTATTAATTACTCTTTGAACCATTTCTTGGAATTTTTCATTTCTAACATCAGCGTTTGAGGAATTTGAGGCATAATGATACAACTTCCACAGAGTTTGATTCACTTTATTTCTTAACTCTATAGCTTCAATAAGAACTTCAGGGGATGATAAAAGTTTTCCTTTAAAATTTGCAAGACCAGGATAAAGCTCTTTAACAAGATTTAAATCTTCTTCCCAAGCTTCCTCTGAAGCATAAACTGCAGACATATCCCATTTATAAATGTCTTCAATTTCGGATCTTAGTGGAACAGCCGTATTTTTTGAAGCTTCTGTTGCAGTATCAGGTGATTCGTTAGTATTACAAGCCATAATGATGAAAATGTAAAAAATTAAAAGTCTAAAATACATAGTTAAATTTCCTTATTAGTTTGTTTAGAAATATTTTCAAATAGTATAATAAAAATAATCATGAAAAAAAATCATAAAATAGGTATTCTAATTGAAGGAGCTAGGATATTTTAAGAGAGAATAAAAAATTACTTATTTAAAACTTCTTTGAGTGAATTCAGGCAGTAATCAACACTTTCATTTCTTGCATTATATCCCATTAATCCTATTCTCCATATCTTCCCTGAAAATTTTCCTAAACCCGCACCTATTTCTAAATTATAATCATTAAGCAACTTAGATCTGATTTCTAAATCATCA
>Ga0209036_1000046_pt1 | contig 42611 bp, 40 predicted proteins | sample MarorgKNORR_S2LV_3_FD_188222 | JGI IMG/M metagenome (GOLD analysis project Ga0209036, IMG submission 188222) | Marine microbial communities from the Southern Atlantic Ocean, analyzing organic carbon cycling - DCM_A/KNORR_S2/LV (SPAdes) (version 2) | ecosystem: Environmental > Aquatic > Marine >... | reverse complement strand
ACTATTACATCACGAAGTCGGTTCAATGCAATGAGGCCACCCGCCCCAGCTAATGTTAGTCCAAGAATTTCGAAAGACCAAAATAAAGAAGCCTCAATGGTTCCCACTCCGCCTGGGATTGGCATTAATAACGCGATACGAATACCAAGCATAACAAATATGACTTCGTAAAAATTTGGAGATATACCTAGTGCTTCCATCATCATAAATAATTCAAGCAATAGAGCTATCCATCCTAGCAACGCTATCGTTGCAGCAAGGATGACTTTAGACTTATTTTTCTCAATTTTTTTTAAAAGCCTCCCCCAGCCACTAGATGCGTTTTGGCTTTCATTTGAATTTGAAACTGTGTGTGTAAATCTAGAAAACAAGCTCTTGAAGATATTCTTTAGCCATTCAGGTTGTCTTAAAAACAACACTAGTAACATCGTTAAGATGGAGACCGTTAAAAATATAAACAGAAACGTCTTTGATAGATTGACTTCAATATCAGTGTAAAATATGAAAATTACACTTAACAGCAGTATGGAAAGATTGATAAATATTTCCATAAAACGATCAGCTCCTAGGATAGCCAGTGAAATGTCCATCGGAATTCCATGACTCTGGCGTAGCCAGTATAATTGGAGCGGCTCCCCGCCAAATTGAGGGCCTGGTGTCACAAAACTAATGGTATTTCCAGCTTGACGAACCTTGAAAAGATGGGTCAAAGATAGTTGAATATCGAAGACTTGAGCTAATATTTGCCAACGTTTAACGCTCAAGAAAAGAATTAAGGAATTTATTGCTAGTAGGCCGACCAACCTTAAAAGAGAGATCTCCCTTAGTCGCTCTAACATGCCAGCGAGGGGAAGTTCACGGATTGTGAAAAAGACGAGAGAGCAGCCGACAAGCCAAACAGTAAGAAAAAAAAGCTTCCTTCTATTCATGTCTGCTCTTTAGGATTTTTAAAGTACCCACTGACGTGAAGCCAGTCTAAGATAAATCGAACTAGAAGCGGCACCATTAAGAGCGTCCCTATTGGCCGAGTCAGCTCGGCTGGTACTGGCGCCCAAAGCGAAGTGGCAACTATACCCATTTGGTATCCTGCAATTCTCCGTCTGAAAGGGTTTGGGGGTAGGGGATAAACCGGCAAGTTTGCTTGCGTCCTGAGAAAAACACCAAGTCTAAAGATATAATATGATATGGACGCACCGAGGTACCAGACCTCCAGTTTACCCCATAGGACAGCGAGTGTAGGCGCTATTAAGAGACCTAAAGCATCTAATGCGTTGTCTAACTCTCTGCCTAGGTGAGAAGTTTGATTTGTGACTCTGGCAATATAACCATCTAAAGCATCACCAATCGCTGCTACTGTATAAAAAACGGCAGGCGAGAATAATGCGAACTCGCTTACAGTAGATTGATTTGACCCAAGAAACCCCGCTGTTGCGGAGATAAGAAGGCCTCTCAGCAAAGTTACCCGATTACCAAAACCTAAGTCATGAAATTGCTTTCCGTTATCAGAGTCATAGTTAAGGGATAATTTGCTGTGGCAAATTTTTAGCACAAATAGCCAAGTAATGAGGCCTAACGAAAAGAATCTAACCACAGTGCTAGAATTGTCAGTAAAGGAAAGCACTATCGCTATTAGCACGAGGAAAACGATTCCTTGCTTCCCTAAGGTAATAAGTTCTTTTTTGAGTTGAGTGTAAAAGTTAAACATCGCGCTATTTAACAGAAAAAACCCAAAGGAGTCGACTAGGTTTAACAAAATTTTAGTCATTGATTTGATAAAGATAATAGTGGTAAGTTTACAAGCTGAATTCTGAAGCGCTGGTCAATAATAAAAATAAGCCCTATGCGACTTAATTACAGCTCTGTTTCTTTTACCATAGAATTTCGAATGCTTAATTGGGACCATTATGTCTCTTATTAATGGCGCGCGGATACGGCTAGTTAAATTGTTTTGCTTAGGAAAGCATACAATACAAAAACTGCTTTTCTTTAAGGGCGTCTTTCTCAGCGTAATTCTTGTGAGTGTTTCTGTGATAGAGGCTTCGCATGCTGAGAAAGATGATTGTGATGAACTCAGTTGTCTTATTTGCCACGCTAATGCCGACACAGAACAGACTAAGTTGAGTCAATCCTTCGAGATTTTTTTCACGCCGGCCGAACTAAACTTTTTATCTCTGAAATTACCACCAGATAAAGAATCAAAAATACACATCCCCATAAGAGCGCCTCCGCAGCAAGATGATGGCGTGCAGAGATGAATATGCTTAGCATACATTTCTGCCTACTTTTATGTGCAACCCTTCTGTGTGCTCCCGTCGCTCAGGCTTGGCACGCAGATGAGCCCGACTGCAATGACGTAAGTTGTCTAATCTGTCATGCCAATGCAGACGAAGAGTCCATCAGCTTGAGTCAACTCTTCGAAATAGCTCTCACACTTCCCGATCTAAGCTTTTCTCATTACGAACCAGTTCATGATAAAGCGCCAACAATACGTCTTCCTGTCAGAGGTCCGCCATGGCGGGAGAGAGGCGAACAGAGATGAGGGCGTTAAGCAGATATTTCTACCTGCTGGTTTATTCTATGCTGATCGCAGTGGTCTCACCTCTGAGTGTTAGAGCGCAGAATGAGGAAGTTTCTGAAGAGCTGGAAGAAATAGTAGTTACCTCTACACGAAACCGTCGAAGCTTCGAACAACAACCTACTAGGATTGAAGTTCTTGGTAGTGAAGAAATCAATGAAAAAGCTAACATGAAACCCGGTGATATCCGGATGCTGTTAAATGAAACCACAGGCATTCATATTCAACAGACTTCAGCAACTAGCTTTAATTCAAATATCCGCATTCAGGGACTAAATGGTAAATATACTCAGCTCTTGCGTGATGGCATGCCAATGTACGGCGGTTTTTCTTCGGGGTTAGGATTGCTGCAGATTGCTCCATTAGATTTGCAACAAGTAGAGGTTATTAAGGGTGCCAATTCAACTCTGTATGGTGGCGGTGCGATCGCTGGTTTGGTGAATCTGGTGACTAAGAAGCCGAGCGCACAGTCTGAGAGATCTATGCTTTTCAACGCGACTTCAGCGGATGGGGTAGATGCTAGTGGTTTTTATTCGGCTAAGCAAGGTGCTTTGGGAACAAGGGTTTTTACTTCTTATAATAGGGGTGAGGCATACGACGCTGCTGATAATGGCTTTAGTGCGATTCCAGAGTTTGAGCGTTGGACTTTTAATCCCCATCTTTTTTTCGAGAACTCAAACAGTGAATTTAGCATGGGGTTTAATGCAGTTAAGGAGGATCGAATTGGCGGCGACATGGACTATATTGGCGGTCAACGGGGGAATCCAGCCTACTTTGAACAGATTAAAACGGATCGATTTTCGACTCAGGTTGAGTATATCTCGCAACTAAAATCAGGCGAAGAGTTCGTCCTCCGAAATAGCATCAACTCCTATCAGCAAGATCTAAGTATTCCGGATCACTCTTTTAAAGGGGAACAACTTTCAAGCTTTACAGAGGCTCACCTCTCAGGCACGGCCTCTCTCATGGATTGGGTGGTTGGAATTAATTTGTGGACGGACGACTTTGATCAAAATCTACTAAGAGCACCTCTGGCACTGGACTTTAATACACAAACAGCAGGTGTATTTGCCCAAGGGACATTCCTTTTCAGTGAGCTTTGGTCATTAGAAAGTGGCCTGCGTATCGACTCTTCATCTGAGTATGGTAGCTTTCTCTTACCCCGAGTTTCGCTACTGTATACGCCAAGAGAGCAAACATCGTTGCGAGTCGGAGGAGGCCTAGGATACAAGGAGCCGACCCCGTTTGGTGAGGAAGCAGAAGCAATCCAATATCGTGGATTAATGCCGTTAGAGATGGGACAGTTAGTTGCTGAAGAATCTTTAGGCTTCAATGTAGACCTGAACCAACGTTTTGATTTGGCTAATGGTGCTACATTAAATCTTAACTTTTTACTGTTCTATACCAAAGTCGACAATCCCATGCGGATGTTAGAATTGGGTAACAATCAATTTGCCTACCGCCAGCCAGATGATTACCTAGATACTCAAGGCGCTGAGATTGGTGTCGTGTGGCGTTGGAATGATTTCAAATATTTTTTTGGTTATACCCATGCGGATGTAGAGGAGCACACTGCAACTGGAGTCCGAATGGCTCCTTTAATGCCGAAAGATAGGGTTAACAACGTTTTTGTTTATGAGCGTGAAGATGATTTTAGAGTAGGGCTTGAGGCTTATTATTATGGCCGCCAAGTATTAACTGACGGTAGCATGGCGAAAGATTTCTGGATTTTTGGATTGATGATGGAAAAGATATTTGATGAAGCTTTCTCAATTTTTCTCAATTTCGAGAATTTTTCAGACACTCGTCAAACACGATTTGGTTCAATTTACACAGGTTCTAAATTAAATCCTGTTTTTTCTGATATTTTTGCGCCCATGGATGGTTTTATTATTAATGGAGGCATAAAACTGCAGCTCTAGATACTTCGTGTGGCAAGTTAATGGGAATTGAAATTGACCTAAATATTCCTAAGCTGATACTGTCTCGTGGCCTGATTTGCCGAGTTTCTAAAAAGGGTCAACTTATGAAGATTTCGAGACGCACTTTCTGTAACTATGCTGCCACTGCTGTGGGTTCAACTCTTTATTTAAGATCGGGCTCAGCGACGGCGCAGCAAAGGACCATTATAAAACCAAAAAGACTCCAGCCAGGTATGACTGTGGGGCTAGTTTCACCGGCGAGCAATGCTCCCGAGAACGAAGATATCTCGGCTTCTCTGGATTTTGTGCGCTCTCTGGGGTTTACGGTGAAAGCCGCCCCAAATCTATTTTCGCGCAATCAGTACCTCGCTGGAACAGACCGGCAGCGAGCTCAGGATCTAAATTCTTTTTTTGCAGACCCAGAGATAGATGGAATTTTTTGTACTCGAGGTGGCTACGGCGCACCGAGAATTCTTCCTTATCTAGATTATGAATCTATCGCGGCGAATCCAAAGGTTTTTATGGGTTATAGTGATATTACGGCACTGTTAAATGCGATTCAGGTTAAAACGGGTTTGGTAACCTACCATGGACCTATGGCGTTTGAGAATTTCACCGATTATACATATGAGCAATTTCAAAGAGTGATACAGAACCCTGAAGATTTAGCTCAGATTGGATCTCCGCCAGAGTTTGAACTAGGCCCCGGGAGAGTAGAACGTGAGAATAGGCTGACAACAATTTCTTCGGGAGTCGCAGAAGGTAGATTAGTCGGCGGAAATTTATCGTTGCTCGTTACGCTTCTAGGTACTGAGTACGAACCCGATTTTAAGGGGTCAATTCTCTTTCTAGAAGACGTCTATGAGCCGCCATACAGTATTGATAGGATGCTCACGCATCTTTGGCTGGCGGGTAAGTTAGAACAAGTATCTGGTATCGCATTTGGCAAATTTACGAATGCTAGCTATGGGAGTAATACTTTCAGCGTGGAAGAGGTAATCCGGTCTAGGTGCGGGAATCTTGGAGTTCCAGTCTTAAAGGGCTTGATGATTGGTCATACCGAAGATCAGACTGTTGTCCCCATAGGGATCCCTGCCCGATTAGATGCTGACCAGGGGCAACTGTCGCTACTTGAAATGTCGGTTAATTGAGAACGATTTCCTGTACACTTTCTTTCAATAAAACTCGAATCAAACTTATAGTTAAAACTAATATGATGAGGTTAATAATGGACACACATAAACTGACTGGCGTGGTTGCTGCCTTCGTCTTAGTTGCTGTAACCGGAGTAACCAGCGCGACGGACCTGAGGCTAGTGCGTTTTGGGCCACTTGGAGATGAGAGGCCAGGTATTATAGATGAGCAGAACCGAATACATGATCTTTCGGCATTCATTGACGATATTACACCGGACCAACTTTCGGACGCAGCTCTAGAGGAGATAGCTACAATTCCGATTAATCAACTCCCCTTAGTTCAAGGGGATCCGAGGATTGGAGTGCCACTTACCGGGATTGGGAAGATTGTTGCGATTGGTTTTAATTATGTGAATCATGCGGCGGAAATGGCTGTCGAATTGCCATCAGAGCCGCTTGTTTTCATGAAGGCCACTTCCGCATTAACAGGGCCATTTGACAATATCATCCAGCCCCGAAATGGACATAAACTCGATTATGAATCAGAACTGGTTGTGGTTATTGGTCGTAGAGCACAATATATTAGCGAGGAAGAGGTGTTTGATTACATAGCGGGTTTCACCGTAGGGCATGATGTTTCTGAGCGTGCTTTTCAACGGGAGCGGGGCGGTCAGTTTACTAAGGGGAAAAGTGGAGACACTTTCGCGCCGGTTGGGCCCTACCTCGTTACACGAGATATGATCAAGGACGTTCAAAACCTCTCAATTTGGTCAGAGGTCAACGGAGAGAAACGTCAGCAAGGTAACACGACCGACATGGTGTTTGGCGTTAGAGAAATAGTTAGCCACCTGAGTCAGTTTATGACATTAAATCCTGGTGACATAATTTTCACGGGAACTCCTGCCGGGGTGGGCGATGGAATGAACCCTCCAACTTACTTAAAACCAGATGATGTTGTTCGCGTGGGAGTGGAAGGTCTTGGAGCTCAACGACAGACTATCCAAAAGCCTCTGTAGCTTAGGCTAATCGCTTGGATTTTTGGTGTTAGCCTTTAGTTAGTGAACATTATGCTTTGTAGATGTAGCTGGTGCTTGTTTTTTCATGAATTTAATATTTTTTGACCTTGATGGTACGTTACTTAACAGTGAGTCTGAAATATCTCACTTTACAAAAGAGACCTTGGCAAAACTGGGGAAAAATGGAATTGCATACTCTGCGGCGACTGGTCGGACTATGCTCACTGGTACAAGTATTTTAGAGGGGCATGGTTTTGATTTGCCGCAGGTTTACAGTAATGGTGTAACAATATGGGATCCCAAAGCCCATAAGTTGACTCTCGAGCACTTGTTAGGTTCGGTCGAAGTTTCTAATATTATCGAAACTGCAGGCATGCAGGGTATCACTCCGTTTGTTCACGCAGTCGATAGCAATGACTATTTCATTTATCACGCTTCACCGCGTCACGATATTGAAAAAGAACTAATCAGTGTGCGTTATCAAAACTCCAAAGCTAAGATAATGCCTTTGAATCAACTGTCGAGTCTGAGTCAAGTAACGAATGTAAGTTTGATTGGTGTCGCGGCCGCGGTCGAAGAAATCGAGAGAGGATTAAATAATAATACAAATTTAGTAACTTACTCGGGCCCAGCGATAGAGGGAAGCGCATACAAGTGGATGGATATTCATCACTACCAAGCTAGTAAGGGGGCGGCAGTAAAGAAAATTGCTGAGCAGCTCGGAGCTACCAATTTAATTTGTTTTGGTGATAGTGATAATGACCTGAGTATGTTTAAACTTTCGGATGAAAGTTATGCTCCCGCGAACGCGAAAATTAAACTAAAAGAAGTGGCAACTGAAATTATTGGTGCTAATGATAGCGATGGTGTCGCTCATTTCCTGAGACAACGATTCTCGTTGTAAAGCCCAGTGATACTGGGCTTTTTTGTGGTTTTGTATGGTAGCTATGGGTGGACTTGAACCACCGACCCCAGCATTATGAATGCTGTGCTCTAACCAGCTGAGCTACATAGCCGTTGTTCTGAATTCTCCAGTTGTTTCGTTCGGAGTAAGAAAAAACCGATCATAAACAATTTTCTCTACGCCGGCGAAAGGCCGCGAATTTTGTCGATTTACTTCTAAAATGTCAATACCAGTGCTAGTCGATAACTACATTTCTCACTACAGCATAGTAGTCTGCGACACCACGGCGGAATGCTTGCTCGCCGACTTGCTCGTCGTTGCCGTGAACACCCGTGTGTTCCCCCCTGTTGGTTATTATCGGATTAAATCCGTAACTGATTATTCCTAAATCCCTTGTAAAGTGGCTGTCGGTGAAGCCAGTGCTGACAGAAGGCAAGACTCGAGATCCTGGATGCAACTCCTGCGTCACAGAGTCAATAGCCCTGTAAAGTCTGGAGTTTGTCTCGGAGATCGCGGGGGTAAAGGCCATAATTGTTTGGATTTCGACACCGGTATAGCCAATCAAATCATCTAGTTCGCTAATAAACTGATCCGCTGGCTTATCTGGCAGTATGCGACAGTCTAATTCAGCCCAAGCTGTTGGTGGAATCACGTTAATCTTATTAGAGCCGCTCATGCGAGTCATGGAGCAAGTATCCCTAATCAGAGAATTGTGGCCAGGCCGAGCCTCGTGCAATTTGTCCACGAAGTTGGGATCGTTGATGGCTGACTGGATATCGGCATAGGAGCCAGCCCACTCTTGGTCCATATCTACTGACAATGCGCCGAAGTATTCGTTTACCGGACCAATAATTCGGGGCGGGAAGGGGTTCTCCCGCAAAGTGTTTAAAGCCTGAACGATTCGTGTTACCGAGCTTGTAGTTCGTGGCGATGAACCATGGCCGGGACGATCGACAGCATAAAGACGAAGCCACACTGGGACTTTCTGAGTGACTTCAACGCTGAAGACTACGCTTTGGCCAACCCGGCTTCCTCCACCGCCTTCATTGAGCAGGATGCCGATGTCTTCGAAAATTTCTGGGCGATTATCGATCAGCCAGCCAACGCCGTACAATCCTCCCGCCTCTTCATCAGCGGTGGCCAAGAATACCACGTCTCTGTTTAGCTCAACACCAGATCGGTGAAGGGCCAGAAAGGTGGCGAGTTGAAGAGTTCCTAGCCCTTTCATATCGCGCGCCCCGCGACCAAGAATTACACCATCACGGATAGCGCCAGATAGCACTGGGATTGTCCAAAATTCTTCGTCGGCTGGCACAACGTCAGAGTGCTGTAACAGTATTAGACCCGGCTCATCGCCGCCTTCCAGGCGCGCCCAGATATTGCCGCGTCCAGGAGCACTCTCTGCGGTTTGATACTCGATGCCTTCTGCTTCAAAAATGTCTGCCAGAAAATCTACGGCGCGGTACTCATTTCCGGGAGGATTAATAGTGTCGACTGTTATATATTCCTGAAGCCAACTAACCGCTTCGTCTTCTAATGTCTGGCCTCTAGCCGTGGCGCCCATAATAAAAATGGTTAGAATAATTCCGGTTCTGTAAATTCTCATAAGTATCACCAATTGTTAGACATTAAACCTGAAATGGATCACATCCCCGTCTTGAACTGCATACTCTTTACCTTCTAAACGCCATTTTCCTGCGTCTTTTGCACCAACCTCTCCATTATTTTGAACGAAGTCTTCATAGGCGACAACTTCTGCCCGAATAAAACCTTTTTCAAAATCCGTATGAATCACACCAGCCGCAGCTGGCGCAGAAGCGCCGCTTTCTACAGTCCATGCTCTCACTTCTTTTTCACCCGCGGTAAAATATGTTTGCAAGCCTAATAGGCTGTATCCTGCTCGAATTACCCTATTCAAGCCAGCTTCTTTCATGCCCAGATCCTGCAAAAATTCGAGTTTTTCGTCCTCTTCGAGCTCCGCAATTTCTGCTTCTAACTTATTGCATATGGCAACAACCACTGCGTTCTCGTTTGCCGCTATCTCCTGAACCTTCTGTAAATGCGGATTATTCTCAAAGCCGTTTTCATCAACATTAGCGATATACATGACTGGTTTTGCCGTAAGTAGATGTAATGGTTGAAGATTAGCATGCTCCTCTTTATGAAGTTCAAGAATTCTGGCAGGCTTTGCTTCGTCAAGATGAGATTTCACTTTTTCCAGTAAATTTACTTGATATTGTGCTTCCTTATCGCCGCTCTTTGCTACCCGACTAACCCTATCAAGGGTTTTCTCCACGGTTTCCAAATCAGCCAGCGCGAGTTCTGTATTAATAGTTTCAATATCAGCCATAGGACTAATGAGATCCGAAACGTGGGTAACGTTTTCATCCTCAAAGCACCTTACGACATGCGCAATCGCATCAGTTTCTCGTATGTTAGCCAGGAATTGATTGCCAAGACCTTCACCTTTTGATGCTCCAGCTACTAAGCCAGCTATGTCTGTGAACTCAACAGTCGTGGGGATAACTTTTTGAGGTTTCACAAGATCGGCAAGTCGATCAAGGCGTTCATCAGGAATTGAGACGACTCCCGAATTCGGTTCGATCGTGCAGAAAGGAAAGTTTTCCGCGGCGATCCCCGCCTTTGTTAGCGCATTAAATAGCGTAGATTTTCCAACATTCGGAAGTCCCACGATACCGCATTTGACCGCCATTTTTTTTGCCTTTAGTTACTGTGTAAAAATTTCATAGCTTCTTCCCAATCACCTGTGACGGTTTTTGGTACAACCCTTATGGCGTCTTCAATATTTGACATAATGGCGTCTGCCTCTGCTCGAGAAGGGTCACTCAGGACGTAGTTGGCTACCATGGATTTATGGCCTGGATGTCCGACACCAATCCTCAAGCGGAAAAAATTTTTCTTCCCTCCGATGGCATCTATGATATCACGTACACCATTATGCCCGCCGTGACCACCGCCCTCTTTGAAGCGAGTTGTTCCCACATCAAAATCAATTTCGTCATACGCTACCAACATGTTCTCTGGAGCGATTTTGAAAAACTTACAAACCGCCGCTACAGATTTACCGCTGTTGTTCATGAAGGTTGTAGGAAAGAGAAGCCTTGTTTCACTTCCTAAAATGCTTATAGAAGAGAATTCACCAAAAAACTTAGCCTCGACACGAAGTTGCCCGCCATAGCGTCTGCAGAGGTGGTGAAGAAATATCACACCTGCGTTATGACGGTTACTCTCGTGCTGTGGGCCGGGATTTCCAAGGCCCACAATAAGCTTTATTGGATGATCGAGCATTCGTCTCGTCTCGGATGCCAAACAGCTTGTTTACGCGCTTTCGTCTTCACCAGAGGTTTTATCACCATCAGAACTTTCGCCATCGGCCTGCTCATCGGTACCATCTTCTTCGGATGTACTTTCTTCGTCTTCAGCAGTTCCACGAGGCATTTGGACGGTGGCTACAGACAGGTCATTTTCCTCTCCCACGGATAGGGCGACACTAATCACGCCTTCTGGCAAGGTAATGTCGGAGAGATGAACTGAATCACCAAGTTCAATCTCAAGCATGTCCACTTCTATGTACTCAGGCAGGTCTTTTGGTAGACAAGACACTTCAATCTCATTAAGTGTCTTTAATATATTACCCCCGCCGATTTTAACTCCTGCACATTTATCCTCATTAAGGAAATGGATCGGGACTCTAACTGTTATAGCTTGCTTATCACTGACTCGCAGGAAATCCGCATGCAATATAAATGGTTTAGCGGGATGCCGCTGCAGTGCTTTTATTACAGCTTTCTCTTTCTTGCTGCCAATTTTAAGCGTAATTATCTGCGAAAAGAAGGCCTCGTTTTCTGTAGCCTTTGCTATATCTTTATGAGCAATGGTAAGAGAGGCAGGTTCTTTTTCACCCCCATAAAGGATGGCTGGAATAGATTTGTTCAGACGACGTAGGCGGCGGCTCGCACCTTTCCCTAAGTCTTCTCGAACAGAACAGCTTAGTTCTAATTCTTTAGACATTTGTTATTCCTCTAATATAGGGTTCCCAACTCTAAACAGAACGATGCTAATCACTCAGCTTATTTTCGAACCCTAGCTATTCAACTTTGTTTAATCTGCGACCAACTAAACAAAGGGTTAATTTGAAACCGTGCATTGAGGGCACAGTTTGTTTTATCCGGCGGTGTTTATCTACTCATGTATTATCAAACATCGCGCTAATGGATTCTTCATTGCTTACGCGCCTAATCGATTCCGCTAACAGTTTAGCCATTGAGAGTTGGCGAATTCGTTTGCAGTTTTTACCTAACTCGTTCAGGGGAATCGTATCCGTGACTACAAGTGAATCTAAATTCGACTCCTCAATATTTTGGATCGCAGGGCCCGATAGGACTGGATGAGTACAGTATGCGACGACTTTCGTGGCGCCGTGATCTTTGAGCGCATCGGCCGCTTTGCATAGTGTGCCAGCAGTATCCACCATATCATCAACGATTAAACAACTCTTGCCTTTCACATCACCAATGATATGCATTATTTGTGCTTCATTAGCCGTTGGCCGTCGCTTATCTATGATCGCAAGGTCTGCGTTAATTTGCTTTGCAACGGCCCTGGCTCTTACTACGCCCCCAACATCAGGGGACACTACCGTAAGATTTGAGTAGTTCTGCCTTTCAATGTCATCGGTCAAGACTGGGGAGCCATACACATTATCAACGGGAATACTAAAAAACCCTTGAATCTGTTCGGCATGGAGGTCGACGGTAAGCACTCTGTTAACACCCACTGCGCCAATCATATCAGCAACGACTTTAGCACTGATAGCGACTCTCGCCGACCGAACCCGTCTATCTTGCCTTGCATAACCAAAATATGGGATAACCGCAGTTATTCTGTTTGCCGACGCTCGATGAAGTGCATCAGACATTAGCAACAGCTCCATTATGCTGTCGTTTGTTGGCGCACAAGTAGGTTGAATAACAAATACATCTTTCCCACGAACATTCTCGTTTAATTCGACAGATACCTCTCCATCACTGAACTTGCTGATGCTAGCGTACCCGAGCGGGACGCCTATATTTCTAGCAATAGCATCAGCCAATACTGGATTAGCATTGCCGGTAAAAACCATTAAGTTGTTTGCCACGCTTGCTTCCTCGAGTGGGCACGTCTTTACTATTTTTTGTTGTATCGGTTTGTCAAAAAATGGCTGGGGTGGCTGGATTCGAACCAACGAATGCAAGGATCAAAACCTTGTGCCTTACCACTTGGCGACACCCCAATTGTTCTGTCTGCCGCTAACTCAATTAACTAACAGAGGCCTGTTATTTTAGATAACTCAACTATATTTGAGAACCCCAAGTCTATAATGAATTGACTCCTTCAGCCACGAATCCTCGCATGCCTTTGGGTGCTTGCTCAAGCACAGCTCTGGCTTGCTTTTCACTTGTGAACTTAGCGAATACTGAAGCACCGGTGCCAGTCATTCGAGTTTCTGCATGCTTACTAAGCCAGCTATGAGCCTCTTCTATTTTCGGGTAAAGTTTCTTCGTGACTAATTCACAGTCGTTTCTGACTCTGGCACTGCCCGCCAGAAAGTCGGCCATTTTGATGGCTTGAGTGTTCCGTGTCAAATTTTCATGCGAAAAAATCAGGGCTGTAGAGACTGAGCATTTGGGTGTGATCACGACATACCAAGCCTTCTCTAGCTGAATTGGTCTGAGTTTTTCTCCAACACCCTCACCCCAGGCAGAATGGCCCCTTAGAAAGAAGGGTACGTCAGCACCCAGCTGCAAAGCACAGGCACTTAATTCTTTATCGGAGAGGTTGCACCTCCATAGGCGATTTAGGACCTTTAGGGTAGTAGCGGCATTGCTGCTTCCACCGCCTAGCCCACCGCCGATGGGAATGCGCTTTTTTAGAATTATTTCTGCGCCTTTTTCGACATTGTTAGTTCTTTTTCGAAGGAGCTGAGCTGCCTTTATGATGATGTTTTGACTAGCTGGTAGTGGTTGAAGTTGATTTTCTGCTGTTTGGTGCAATGTTAGTATTCCGTTTTCGTTGCCATTGAATGTTAGTTCATCACCAAAATCTAGCAACTGGAATACAGTCTGTAATTCGTGGTAGCCATCCGCACGGCGGTTAAGGATATGTAAGAATAGGTTTATCTTTGCAGGCGACAGATAACACTTACCTTCGGTAGACATTAGTTTTCGCCGGGGTTCAATACCCAGTTCAGCCCAATGAATCTGAGACGTATGTCATCCTGCGCCTGATTCATTTCAACGCGACGAGGGAGAGTTATACCACTGAACTGGCGAGCGTCAGAATAATCTATTTCCCACCCGTCTTGTTTGATCCCTGCGAGATGATTTAATTCGTTGAAAATTAATTCTGCATCAGAGTTTGGTGACGGTAGGCTTCGTATCCAAAACTCTAAATATGAAACTGGCAACTCATAACCTAAATTTTCCAATATCAAGCTTTCAGGACTCTTCGCAGTTATGACCTCTCCATCGTGTTCCATGGTGACTAAGTTTGGCTCGCCCGTGATAATTGTGTTACCCGCATTAAATGTACCCCAGAGGCGAATTCTGTATTGATCATCTTGTTGTTGCCACTGAATACGAGGGGTGTGTGATTCGTCGTGATATTCAACGTTAACTCTTCCTCTTAGCTGCCAACTGGTAGTCTGCTCAATTAATGTGCGCTGCTGTCGCCAATTGTCCTCGTTCTTGTTTAACGAGGTGGTGGAGCAATTCGAAAGGGCGTAAATCAATAAAAATAAGCTAATTTCTCTCGGCCGAAATCGATTAAATAATAATGTCTTTAGAGTCAGGTGCAATATCATCACTCTGATCTGAATCGTTCGATGACTGCCTTTATCAATGGGCTATCCGGACGCGTTTTTAAAGCGTCTTCCCATACTTGGTTGGCCTCTTCATATTCTCCCAACTTCCAGAGAACTTCACCCAAATGGGAGGCAACTTCATGGTCCGGAAATACTGCAAAAGCGCGCCTTAGATTCATTAAGGCATCTTCGTATCTACCAAGTTTATACTGAGCCCACGCTAAGCTATCTATAATTGCTGGGTCATCCGGTGCGATTGAGATTGCTCGTTCAATCAGATTTAAGGCCTCCTCGAATCTATCTGTTTGGTCTGCCAACATGTACCCGAGATGATTAAGTGCTCGAGCGTCATCTGGCTGCATCCGGATAATTTGCCTTAAATCTTTTTCTGAGCCCACTCTATCAGCCTGTGAATCAAACCAAAGGACTCGAGCGAACAATAACTCAGCTTCATTGGGAAAACGATTTAAAGCGGAATCCAATAACTCTTTTGCTTCTTTGTGATAACCCGCTTGCCCTAAAAGGTTTGATTCGACGGTTGTAAAAAGAACTTCGATTCTTGGCTGACCATTTGATTGTCGGACTAGCCAAGAGTGAGCCTCATCCAATTTGCCGAGAGAAATGCTATGGCGTGTTGCCTGTTGCTGAGCAGCCAAATAATTATTGGTCCCGACGCGAACCAGGCGGTAGTGTTTTATTGACTTCTCATATTTCTCGGTTTGCTCGTAGAGTAGACCTAAATAATATTGGCTCTCATCATAATGTTCATCAGCTTCGATCAACTTTTCTAGGATAGGAATTGCTTGTTCGAATCTCTCGAGCTCCAAATCCAGTAAACTCATGGAGTATAAACTCTCCCAATCTTCTGGCTCTTTGGCAACTATGATTTTAAATTGATCATACGCGTCTTCCAGCTCATCATTCTGAATCAACAATCTGGCAAAACTTAAACGTAGTGATTTGTCTTCCCCAAACTCTCTGATTCCAGATCTGAGGACTCTAATTGCACCCTCTGGGTTATCCATATTTTGTAGTATTTGACCATGGAGCAACACTGATCGTGGTGAAGAGCCAAATTCCCTCACAAGGGGCCGTAATTCTGAAAGAGCCTCTTCCAGCTGTCGATTTTGAGCTAGTAATTGAATTAACGCTATTCGAATTGATTCTTCAGATTGAAATTCTCGTAAAAGTTGCCTAACTCCAGAAATCAAGCGTCCTCTTTCACCAGTCTCGAGAGTCCCCGTTCTTGTCGTTAACGCTGTAAAGTCGAAGTCTCCACCTAAGTCTAAAACCCGCGCCATGTGCGACAGAGCCTGAGTATAATTCCCAGTTTCTAAGAATTGGAAGCTCAGCATCAAATGGGGTCTTGTGTTAGTTGGCTCGACCTCCGACCACAGCAACCCAAGTTGCATTAGCGCGTTAATATCATTATTGACGGTTGCAAACTGAATCGCTCTTTGGATGATTGCCAAGTCTTTGGTTTCAATAGCTAGATCGAGATAGTTCTCTCCTGCATCGTTTAAATCGCCTCGCTGAGCCCCTAATTCACTAATTATGGTCTGATAGAGTTGTTCCTGAGTGAAGGCGCCGTAAACGATTTCTTCATTAGCCTCAGAAGGTTCCTTGTGGCTGCTCATATCGACCTCGCTGGTCTGGGAGCTATCAGTTGCCGTATTAGTGGCACAGCTAATAAAGAGGGTCAGGGCGGCCAAATGCGTTATTAGATTAATTCCGGTTTTCATTATTAGGACTTTCATATTTGCAATTACCAATACAGCAGGGTTTTCTGTTTCCAGCGTAGTATAGATTTTGCAAATCCTTGGGCAGATTTGCAATACTTTACGTCTCTAATTCGACTCTTACCTAATGTAGCACGATTTGCAATTGAGTTTAGTTTCTTGCCACCAGCGAATGCGACTAATGGGAACCAGCTTCAAATTGGAGTAACATACTTAATGTTGTGAATTGCGTCGGCAAGGAAGGAAATGAGTCTTATAATAGTAGGAATCAACCATAAGACAGCAGATGTATCGCTCAGAGAGAAAGTTGCTTTCCCGCCAGAGATAATAAGTGACGCTCTAACAGAGGTTCAAGGTTTAGCTGATATTTCCGAAGCGGTTCTTTTGTCGACGTGCAACCGTACAGAACTATACGTAGATGGTCTTAGTGTCAAATCTTCCGGTGCTGATCAAAGTCAAAATTGGGAACGTCCTCTAATTCAGGAGAAAATTGATGAGATTATTGATTGGCTGGCGGGTTATCATAAGCTTCAACCTAACCAACTTAGAACAAGTATTTATTCCTTTACTGGCGAGGAAGTTGTTAAGCATCTGATGAAGGTTTCTTGCGGTTTAGATTCATTGATTCTCGGAGAGCCACAAATCCTTGGGCAAATAAAATCTGCTTTTGCAGTATCTAAAGAATTAAAATTGATTGGTCCATCACTAAGTCGCACGTTCAATGCCGCTTTTTCTATCGCCAAAGAAGTTCGAACAGATACGGCGATCGGTGAGAGTCCTGTCTCTGTCGCTTATGCGGCAACATTACTGGCGGAGCGAATCTTTTCTGATTTAGAATCTTTGTCAATTCTCCTGATTGGGGCTGGGCGAACCATCGAGCTTGTGGCGAGGCACTTCGCAGAGAAGAGTGTATCTAGAATTACAGTCGCAAACAGAACCTTAGATAACGCTCTTGAAGTTGCAGATAAATTTAATGGTAAAGGGGTTTTGCTTTCGGACATCCCTGAGCAAATTGGTGGTGCTGATATAGTTGTTTCATCTACCAATAGCCAATTACCAATATTAGGCAAAGGCTCCGTAGAGCGGGCATTATGGCGAAGGAAGCACCGACCGATGTTGCTAATTGACTTAGCTGTGCCTAGAGATATCGAAACCCAGGTTGGAGATATAGCTGACGCTTATTTATATAGTATTGATGATATAAGCGACGCTATCGAAGATAACGTTAAGAGCAGGTCAGAGGCGGCGGCCCAAGCTGAAATAATCATAAATCGGGGTGTTCAAGAATATACCAAGCAATTGCGCTCCTTAGGTGCCGTTTCCACTTTGCGAGCCTTCAGAGAAAAGGCGGATCGAATACGTGAAACAGAGTTGGAACGCGCAATCAAATCACTTTCAAGTGGAGAATCTGCAGAGAAAGTTTTGGAGTCGTTAGCTAGAGCAATTACCAATAAATTTACTCACGCTCCTAGTGTTCAACTGAAAAATGCAAGCTCTGAAGGTCGGGAAGAATTAATAGATCTCGTTAACGAACTGTTCGAGTTGGCTAAGAAAGATAATTAAGCGCAAAATAGATTAATAATGAAAAATTCAATTCGTTTAAAACTAGATAATTTGAAGGATCGATATAGTGAGATTGAAGCTCTTTTAAGTGATGCTGAAACTATCGCGAATCAAAATCAGTTTAGAGATTTGTCGAAGGAGTATAGCGATCTAGAGGAAGTTGTAAAAAAATTTAATGACTTTAATAAAGTGGTTGTGGATCTGAATGAAATAAACGAAATGAAGAAAGACTCTGACCCCGATATCCGAATTATGGTGGAAGAAGAGATCAAGGCGAAGACCGCACAATTGGAGGTGCTCGAACTTGAATTACAAAAATTGTTATTGCCCACGGATTCAAAGGATAGTTGTAATGTATTTTTGGAAATTAGGGCAGGAACAGGCGGTGATGAGGCAGCTATATTTTGTGGTGATTTGTTCAAGATGTATGCACGATATTGCGAGGGGGTGCGTTGGAAGGCTGAGGTGGTTTCTGAACGGTCTGGAGAGCATGGGGGCTACAAGGAAATTGTTGTGCGGATTGAAGGGAAAAATGTGTATGAGAAACTTAAGTTTGAATCTGGAGCGCACCGTGTTCAGAGGGTTCCTGAGACTGAAACCCAAGGACGTATTCACACGTCAGCCTGCACTGTGGCGGTAATGCCTGAATTAGGCGAGGTCGATGAGATTGACATCAACAAGAGTGATTTGCGAGTAGACACATTCCGGGCAAGCGGAGCAGGTGGTCAACACGTCAACAAAACAGATAGTGCAATTCGAATAACGCATATACCAACAGGAATTGTCGTTGAATGTCAGGACGAAAGGTCTCAGCATAAGAATAGGGCACGAGCGATGTCGTTACTTCAGGCTAAATTATTGGATCAAGCACAAAAAGCTCTGCAGCAAGAGGAGTCCGATACTCGGCGAAAATTAGTCGGAAGTGGTGATCGCTCAGAAAAAATAAGAACTTATAACTACCCACAGGGACGAGTAACCGACCATAGAATTAAGTTAACGCTCTACAGCCTGGAAGAAATTATGTCCGGAGAGTTGGCCTTAGTAGTTCAGCCTTTGATAAATGAATATCAAGCTGACCTCTTGATTGGTTTGTCTGAGGAAGAGTAAGAGAAAATGGGGCTCTCTATCAATCAGGCCCTAGGCATGTCAGAGGATATAAGATCCCATAGTGAATCTTATATGCTCGATACAGAAATTATGCTTGGTTTTGCTATCTCAAAAACTAAAGAGTACTTGCGAGCCCATGGTGAACATATTCTAACAGAGCTTCAGGAACAACAATTTCAACATATGCTCCTGAGGAGAAAGCTAGGTGAACCTATTGCATATATTGTTGGGAAGCGCGGTTTTTGGGACTTTGAGCTAGTCGTTAATGATCACGTTTTAATTCCAAGGCCTGAAACTGAAATATTAGTTGAGTTTGCGCTAGAAACGCTTGGTAGTTCCAAAAATAAGCTGCGAATAGCCGATTTGGGGACAGGGAGCGGGGCAGTTGCAATCGCGATCGCCCGCACAAATCCAAGATGGCGTGTTCATGCTGTGGACATCTGCCCTAAGGCTCTAGGCGTTGCTCGGCATAACGCAAGAAACTTGGAAGCCTCAAATATCAAATTTCATAAGGGGTCTTGGTGTAAGGGATTGCCTGATAAGACTTTCGACTTAATTGTGGCCAACCCACCATATCTGATGCATGGTGATAAGCATTTAGTCGAAGATGGTTTGCAGTTCGAGCCTACTATTGCATTAACTGCAAGAGATTCCGGATATTCAGACTTGAAGCATATTATTCGCCAATCTCGGGAATATTTAAAAAAAGGCTCTTGGCTCTTATTAGAGCACGGATATAATCAGCAGGATTCAATTATTGAATGTCTTAAAAGGTCTGGCTATTTTGAAGTGTCGGGAAGAAAAGACTACTCTGGCATTAACAGGGTAGTCGCCGCTCGATGGGAGGGTAAATAATATTGGTTATGAATGATGAACAATTGCTAAGGTTCAGCAGACAAATTATGTTGCCGGAGATGGACGTGATTGGGCAGCAAAAATTGTTAAATTCATCCGTGCTAATAATTGGAATGGGCGGGCTCGGTTGCCCAGCAGCTATGTACTTAGCTGCTGCTGGGGTCGGTCGCATAACCATTGCTGATGATGATTTCGTAGAAGTTTCTAATCTTCAGAGACAGATTGCGCACAGCCATTCTAATCTGGGTGAGTTGAAGGTTAAATCTGCAGAAGATGCTTTGAAGGGTTTGAATGCAGACGTTGAAATAACGGCGATCAAGGAAAGATTAGAGGGCGCTTTATTAGAAGAAGCGGTAAGGCACGTTGATGTTGTAGTAGATTGTTGTGACAATTTCATAACTCGGTTTGCTGTAAACGACTCCTGCTTGCGGCACTCAAAACCTTTGGTTTCTGGGGCAGCTATTCGAATGGAGGGTCAGGTAATTGTATTTGATAGTCGTGAAGCTGATAGCCCTTGCTATCATTGTCTTTATCAAGATGGAAACCAAGACGAAAGTTGTGCTACTAATGGAGTTATGTCACCAGTGGTCGGTATCATAGGTTCCATGCAAGCCATGGAAGCAATAAAGCTTATCTCAAATATTGGACGACCCTTACAGGGACGCTTATTATTATTTGATGCTTCTACTTCACAATGGCGTGAGATGCGCTTATTAAAGGATCCAAAATGTCGAGTGTGTGGTTCTAACTAATCGATGGATAAGAGCGGCTCCTATTAATTAATTAATCCCTTTTAAATTAGTTCTTTACCAGCTATTATGCGGGCCCTTTTTCACGATCCCTAAAATTTATGTTGAGCTACGATTAATGGAAGATGCTTTAGTCAGTGTTACAGAGAACAAGCTTTCTTTTGATAATTTCAAACTAGCGCAACCTTTACAAAAAGCAATAACCAAACTTGGGTTTGAGTTTTGCACCCCTATTCAAGCTCAAAGCTTAGTCCATACTCTTGAAGGACACGATGTGACTGGGCGTGCCCAAACAGGTACCGGAAAGACGGTCGCTTTTCTAGTTACTATTATCAATGATTTACTAACTAACACGATAGAGAGTCGCTATATTGCGGAGCCTCGCGCTCTTGTTGTTGCTCCGACTCGAGAGTTGGCGATTCAAATTGCAAGCGATGCAAGCGGATTAACTGAGTTTTGTGATATTCATGTTGTTACCCTTGTAGGGGGTGAGGATTACAAAAAACAATTGACTGCCTTGGATAGAAAGGCAGTGGATATTGTTGTCGCTACTCCGGGGAGGCTTCTAGATTTTGTTACCAACGATAATATCTATTTGGGGCAGGTTGAATTATTGGTTTTGGATGAAGCTGATAGGATGTTGGATATGGGCTTTATCCCTCAGGTGAGACGAGTGATATCTCGAACCCCGGGCAAAGATTGCCGACAAACTTTGATGTTTAGCGCCACATTTTCAGCAGAGATCAAAGAATTGGCTGAGCGTTGGGCGATGAATCCCATCATGGTAGAAATAGAACCGGAGAAAGTTGCGTCGGAAGCGGTTAAGCAGATAGTTTATCTGGTGACAACAGAGAGCAAATACGACTTGCTTTTTAATTTACTAGCTGAAGAAGGAACAAGTAAAGTAATAGTATTTAGTAATCGTCGTGATCAGGTTCGTGACTTAGCGGATAATCTTTATCGTAATGGTATAGATTGTGGGACCTTATCCGGTGACATACCTCAACACAAAAGAATTCGAACGCTGGAAGCGTTTAAATCAGGAAAGCTTCGAGTCTTAGTGGCCACCGATGTGGCTGGCAGGGGGTTGCATATTGAAGATATCAGCCACGTTGTTAATTTTACATTACCTGAAGAGCCTGAAGATTATGTCCATCGTATAGGCAGAACAGGTAGAGCTGGGGCGATTGGCACCTCGATTAGTTTTGCCTGTGAGGAAGATTCATTTCTTTTGCCTGCCATAGAGGAAAAGCTATGCACTAAACTCGATTGTACTCACCCAGACGACGATCTTCTAAAAGTCGCACCGACTTTTGTGAGACATTCCCGAATTAAAAAAAAAGATAGGCTTTTAAAAAAGCGATAAAAGTGAAGATTAATGGAGAATAAACTTCAAGATTTAGTTGAGGAAGCGCCGGCAGTTTGAAGTATCTTCGCGTAAGCTTCAGACTTTCGGTGTTTTGAGACCAGGTCGAGAAAAGTGCTACCGTCAACTTGCTTGCAATTGACGTCCTTGCCAGCTTCTATAAAGATTTTAATAAATCTTTCAAAAAGATTCTCAGTCATTCCGCGGTAGGCTTTTAACAAAATATTGTAATCTACGGGTACTCCTGAAGGGGGCTCGATTTCCAGAAACAATTTAAGACGATCATCAGACCAACTCTCGTTTCTTGTTGCTATTTGGGTTCTCTCTACGCCTCGTTTTTTCCCTTCTTTCATAATTACGGCCTGTAAAAAAGATATTCTTTTAGGAATCTTGCTATATTGCTTGTTCGATTTTTTGTCTTAGTAATTGGCCAACTTGCTCTGGATTAGCCTTACCTCTTGATATCTTCATAGCTTGCCCTACTAGATATCCTAGGACTTGTTCTTTACCAGTCTTAAATTGCTCCACCTGGCTTTGATTCTCCTCCATTACTTGAATTACTAGTCGCTCAATTTCCCCATCATCAGTAACTTGTTTTAATCCCTTTTGTTCGATTATTGCATCAACTGATTGATCGCTATCTATCATTGATTCAAATATAGTTTTTGCGATTTTGCTAGAGATAGTGTTATCTTTTATTCGTGAGATCAAGGAAGCTAAATCTTTTGCACTTATTGGTGAGGCCGCAATATCTAATTCGAGTTTGTTGAGAGTTCCTTGTAGGTTTCCTGTTACCCAATTAGCGGCTATTTTTGGATCTCCGCAGGTTTGTACTACCATTTCAAAATAATCTGCCATTTCTCGAGATGACGTAAGAACGCCGGCGTCATATGCGCTTAGTCCATAGTCTTCGATAAATCTCTCTTTCTTTGCGTCCGGAAGTTCTGGGAGCTCAGAGCGGATCGACGATATGAAAGAATCATCGATGACCACCGGGAGCAAGTCGGGTTCTGGGAAGTAGCGATAATCATTGGCTACTTCTTTACTTCGCATGCTGCTCGTCGCGTTTGCAGTTGAATCATACCTTCGGGTTTCTTGAACAATGCTACCACCGTCTTCAATTACCTCCTGTTGGCGCAGAACTTCTGAATTAATCGCTTTCTCAACGAATCTAAACGAATTAATATTTTTGATTTCCGTGCGGGTGCCCAGCTTAGTCTCTCCTTGTTCTCGAATAGAAACATTAACGTCGCAGCGCATTGACCCTTGAGCCATAATAGCATCAGAAATATCGAGGTAACGAACAATTGAGTGAAGTTTCTTGAGGTAGGCTACAGCTTCCTTAGCATTTTTAATTTCTGGTTCTGAGACGATTTCCAAAAGTGGTTCACCAGCTCTATTTAAATCAATGCCAGACTGATCGCTAAAATCCTCATGGAGTGACTTTCCCGCATTTTCCTCTATGTGGGCCCGCGTGATGCCGATAATCTTCTCCGACCCGTCTTCTAAGTTGATACTAATTGACCCTTTACCCACTGTAGGAAAATCTAATTGCGTAACTTGATATCCTTTTGGCAAGTCAGGGTAAAAATAATTCTTTCTATCAAATACTGAGTATTTTCCTATCTCTGCGCCGATCGCTAGACCAAACCGCACTGCCATCGTGAGCGCCGCCTCATTTAAAACAGGAAGCGTCCCTGGCATGGCTAAATCAAATATGTTTGCTTGGGTATTGGGCTCAGCACCGAAATTAGATGCAGTTCCTGAAAACAATTTTGACTTAGTTGAAAGAGAGACATGCACCTCTAGTCCGATGACCGATTCCCATTTCATTGTCAGTCCCCAAAATCTAGCGAAGGTTTCATTTTGTGCCAATCGGTTTCTTTTTGATATTTGTGTGCAACATTTAATAGCTTCGCTTCAGCGAAGTCTTTGCCAATAATTTGCATTCCAATAGGCAACTTACCCACCAGGCCTGCAGGTATGGAAATACCAGGCAAGCCTGCGAGATTTACGGCTATTGTGTAGATATCTTCTAAATACATTTTTACGGGATCTGTGGTTGTTCCTAAACCGAATGCCGTATGAGGAGATGTGGGTCCTACTATCACATCGACTGTTTTAAAAGCGGCATCGAAATCATTTTTGATGAGTCTTCGAATTTTTTGAGCTTTCTGATAATAAGCATCATAATAACCAGCTGACAGCGCGTAGGTGCCTATCATGATTCGCCTTTTGACTTCGCTGCCAAAACCTTCACTACGAGTTCGTTTGTACATATCCTCAAGGTCAGTAGGTTGCGAACATCGAAACCCATACCGAACACCATCAAAGCGGGATAGGTTCGCTGATGCCTCCGCTGGAGCTATCACGTAGTAGGCGGAAACGGATAGGTGGTTATTAGGTAGATCTATTTCTTTGATCGTGGCCCCTAATTTTTCATAAACTTGCAACGCTTGCCTTATACTCTCTTCCACCTCAATGGAAAGTCCTTCGGTCAAATGTTGCTTTGGAACCCCTATTTTTATGCCATGAAGTGAATCGTTGATGCTGGCTGTGTAATCATCTACTGGAGCTCGAATACTTGTGGAATCAAGGTCGTCTGACCCAGCCATAGCATTCATAATGATAGCTGCATCCTCTGCGCTTTTTGAAATTGGCCCTGCCTGATCAAGGCTGGATGCGAATGCGATCATTCCCCAACGAGAAATACGACCATAGCTTGGCTTCAATCCCGTGACGCCGCAAAATGATGCTGGCTGTCGGATGGAACCACCCGTATCTGTTCCGGTAGCTATGGCGCACAAATCTGCTGCGACAGCGGCAGCTGATCCGCCTGAGGACCCACCTGGTACTTTTTCCGTGTCCCATGGGTTTTTTACTGGACCAAAATAACTTGTTTCGTTTGATGAACCCATGGCAAATTCATCCATGTTTGTTTTCCCAAGAGTCACCATCCCAGCTTTATTAAGTTTCGACACCACCGTCGCATTGTATGGCGACACAAAGTTTTCTAACATTTTAGAGCCGCATGTGGTTTTGATCCCTTTTGTACAAAAAATATCTTTGTGGGCTATAGGTATTCCTAGTAGGGGATTTTTTTCACCTTTTGCTAGTCGTTGGTCGGCCATTTTTGCTTGAGTCAGAGCCAATTCATCGCACACGGTAATATAGGTGTTAAGTTTCTTACTTTTCGTCCCAATTTTCTCTAAGTAGGCGCGAGTGAGTTCAACACTCGAAACTTTTCTGAGTTTGAGTGCTTCTGATAATTCAACAACAGTTTTTTCTAACATGGTAAACGGTTTGCTTAGTGTATTGGCAGGTGATTGTGACTTATTCTAAAACTTTGGGTACTAAAAATAGCCCTTTTTCGACACTTGGAGCCAACGTTTGTAATTCATCGCGACTATTTTGTTCGGTAATTACATCTGAGCGCAGCACTTGTGTGCCGTCGAAAGGGTGAGACATCGGAGCAATAGAATCTGTGTTTATTGACTGCATTTGATCAATAAGGCGTAATATTTCAGAAATTCGCTCTGATACGTCTTCAATTTCACTCTCAGTAACCTGAAGCCGCGCCAGCTGAGCAACTTTAGTTAACTCCAATTTGTTGAAACCCATTCGGGTACTCCTTTTACAGCTAAAATTTAACCAAATTAGTGCTAATATGTCTGCACGATGATATTGCCCTTAAACGTTGCCATTGTTACAGTGCGAGCGGCTTTTGCACAATAAGTGATTATACTCGAATTTTGACTACTTATAACAATTGAGTAGGATAAAAATTCCAGGTAGTCGTTATTGCTGACTCTACTGAGGGCCCATAAGTTTCAAATTTCGGTAGAGATTAAATCATTGCTCATTCTGGCCGTTTAATTAGAAAGCGATCAAAGATTCGAAGCGCATAAATTTGAGGTATCGAATAACCCATGTTTAAAAGTATAAGAGGAATGTTCTCGAATGATCTTTCGATAGATTTGGGGACTGCAAATACTCTCATCTATGTTCCAGAGGAGGGTATTGTGCTGAATGAGCCGTCGGTGGTTGCGATTCGAACTCATAATGGTCAGAAATCGGTTACGGCTGTAGGTTCAGATGCTAAACGGATGCTAGGCCGAACTCCTGGGAACATCACGGCAATTAGGCCTTTAAAGGATGGTGTAATAGCTGATTTTCAGGTTACAGAAAAGATGCTGCAGCATTTTATTAATAAGGTTCATGAAAATAGTTTTTTCCCGCCAAGTCCAAGGGTTTTAGTTTGCGTACCATGCAAATCGACGCAGGTAGAGCGAAGAGCTATTCGAGAATCCGTAGCGAGCGCCGGAGCAAGAGATGTTCGTCTGATTGAAGAACCCATGGCCGCAGCTATTGGGGCTGGTCTGCCGGTCGAGCAAGCAAGCGGCTCAATGGTGGTCGATATAGGAGGGGGTACAACCGAGATTGCTATTATTTCTCTCAATGGGGTAGTGTATTCTGAATCTGTGAGGGTTGGAGGGGATCGCTTTGATGAGGCAATTGCGACTCATGTTCGTCGCAATTACGGCAGTTTGATCGGTGATGCGACAGCCGAGCGGATAAAAAAAGAGATTGGTTGTGCTTTTCTTGCAAATCCAAGTGAGTTAAAAGAAATTGATGTAAGAGGGCGGAATCTAGCAGAGGGTGTTCCGAGAAGCTTCACGCTTAACAGTGATGAAATTCTAGAAGCGCTCCAGGAGCCCTTGACAGCTATAGTTCAAGCTGTAAAAAGTGCGTTAGAGCAGTCACCTCCCGAACTAGCGTCTGACATCGCGGAATCCGGTTTGGTCTTAACTGGAGGAGGCGCATTATTGCAAGATTTAGACAAGCTCCTAACGGAGGAAACTGGATTACCGGTAATAGTGGCTGATGATCCACTGTCTTGCGTCGCTCGAGGAGGAGGAAAGGCGATGGAGCTATTGGATGCGCATGGGCTAGACATGCTAACTCTAGAATAGTTTGAGTTTACTAGGAGTAATCAGAAATAGCGCAATATTCAGTGTTCCCGTGCGAGTATTAATGGTATTTCAAGTGGGAGACTGTGATCGTGAGATGTCTAGAAGAGGTGACCCCCAATCGACAAGACGCTATTTATAAAAGGCGTTGCTCTAGAGTATAGAGCACTTACTTTTTTATTATTATCAGTTTGTTTAATGATGGCGGATAATCGTTTCGGATATCTCGATGTTATGCGATATGGTCTGGGTTATTTGACGACTCCTGTATATTGGGTCGCTGATATCCCCACTCGCGTATCTTTCTGGATTGATGATGTTTTTGTTAGTCGGACAGATTTGCTCGAACAAAACCAAAGGTTAAGGGAGGAGGTGCTTGTAGCTCAACGTGAATTGCAACTCTTAGAAAGTTTAGCGAGTGAAAATAGCCGCCTTTTGGAGCTCAGCAATGCAACCGGAGGTCTCGAGACGGACGTGATGCCAGCGGAAATTATAAACGTTGCGCCAGACCCGTTCTCAAGAAGGGTGTTGATTAATCGTGGTGCAAATGCTGGGGTTTTTCAGGGCCAACCTTTGCTTGATGCGAATGGATTAATGGGGCAAGTTGTTGAGGTGCTTCCCTTCACCGCATGGGTGATGTTGATTACTGACACAAATCATGTCACTCCAGTTGAAGTTAACCGGAATGGAGAACGGGCATTAGCTAGAGGAAGTCGCTCAAACACGGCTGAGTTAGAGTTGGAATTTGTGACGCAAACACAGGATATGAAAGCGGGCGATCGACTCGTAAGCTCTGGAATGGGTCAGGTTTATCCTAAGAATTATCCTGTGGCTGAAATAATTAGTGTTTATACGGATCCTGGTCTTGATTTTGCGACGGTTCGAGCTCGCCCGCTTGCTCAAATGGCGAGCACTAGACATGTAATGTTAGTGTTCCCTCAAGATCAACAAAGTATCGTGCCAATAGAGCCCGAGGGAGAGATTCGTAGTTCAATAGAGGAGAGCCCTATGAATCAGTCGACAGAAATTCAAAGCCAACAGACAAACTAGCCATTGTGGTAATCAAAGAAAAGTCAAACGGTAAGTGGGTTATTACTCTTAGTTTTTTTCTAGCGTATCTGCTTGCAATTGTCCCTTTTCCTGAGTGGGCAATGGACTACAGGCCCGAATGGGTGTCGATGGTTCTGGTGTACTGGGTAATGGCGCTTCCCTATAGGGTTGGCATTGGTTCCGCTTGGTTTATTGGGTTGATTTTGGATATTTTGAAAGGCTCAGTTCTCGGAATAAATGCGATGGCGCTAGTGATCGTTGCTTACGTTACGCTGAGTCTTCATTTAAGATTCCGAATGTTTTCGTCTCTTCAGCAAGCAGGTTTGGTTCTAGTTTTAGTGGGCATAAACTTACTCTTGTGCCACTGGCTAGAGGTCATAACAGGTTACACATCAGCAACTGACCTGATGTTCCTGATGGGTGCGCTGACGAGTGCAGTAGTATGGCCGTCGCTTTTTGAAGTGCTTCGAAAGACACGACGCAGTTTTGAAGTGCGCTGAATATAAATGACGCCTTCAAAGTTGCTCCTTGCATCGAAATCACCCCAGAGGCAGAAGCTCTTAAATCAAATAGGGGTAGATTTCTTGATAGTTGCTCCTGACATTGATGAGTCGCGTCACGAAAACGAGCTGCCGGAGAGCATGGTTGTGAGACTTGCTAAAACGAAAGCCGCATGTTGCTTAAATAAAATGCTAGACAGGGAAGCTATCGTGCTTGCATCGGATACGATTGTTGTTGTTGAAGACAAGATTTTTGGCAAACCTGTAGACCAAAATGACGCACTTAACATGTTATCTCTATTGTCTGGGAAGACCCATCGTGTTCTTACGGCTGTTTCTGTGACAAGTTGCAGTAGATCTAAGACGATATGTTCTGAGACGTTCGTAAATTTTCGAGTCATAAACGTTGAGGAAGCACAAGCTTATTGGGAAACAGGTGAGCCACGTGACAAAGCGGGGGCTTATGCGATTCAGGGTTTTGGGGCGGCGTTTGTTGAATCTATAACCGGCAGTTACAGCGGTGTCATGGGGCTGCCATTATTCGAAACTGTAAAATTGCTCGGTGATTTCGGAATCAGATGTTGGAAGCATGCTTAAACTAGTAGATTGAGAGCTTGTTGTGTTTTCAAATATAGAAGAATTAGAGATCAAAATAGTCATAATCGAGTGCGAACCTATGTATACTCATTTGCAGTGGGGTGTGCTTCTTTATTGAACTGAAATAACTGACGATTACCACCACGCCATAAGCAGGAGAGCTATGGAGACCAAGTTATTTTTTATCAATTTGATCGATGATTCGTGTAGTTACCGACGGTATGCGTTTGATTAATTTTAGGCGAATTATTAGACGGTCAGCTGCGCTGATGGTCATTTTTGCTGTGCTGCTAACTGTATACATCGTTGGTGGTCGGATAATGATGTCTATTGTCTCTGGTGATGCCTCATATTTTGAAAGCCGAATTATTGAATACACGGGAGTCCCAGTTAGCGTTGACTCCTTAACGGGCTCTTTTGATGGAATCAACCCTAGACTGCGCGTAGACGGTTTACGTTTGCTTGTCGGCGCGCCAATTGATGACGGAAACGCTAGTGCGTTGGTTTTTGATAGTGCGACAATTGCATTGGACGTTCAGCGCAGTCTGTTGGAGAGGCGATGGATATTGGAAGATTTCACTGTCGAAACTCTGGAAATTATAGTTGAGCAGTCTTCCGACGGCTACTGGAGGTTGGCTGGTGTAGATAACGGAAACGGAGCTGCATTAGACCTTGATGAACTTTTTCAATCTTTGCGAAGGATTTCTTATTTAAATCTCAGGAATGTTGGTATTAGATTTGTGACAAATCAAGGCGCAACATTCAGTTTAGCGAACGGAACTGCGTCAATCCAGAACAGAGGGGAATCACATTTTTTGCACATTGATGCGAATCTGGGAGATAGTAGTAGGCGAATTGCATTCTCTTTCGAAGTGACTGGAGATGAACTAAACGAAATTGATGGGCAGGTTTTTATAAAACTTCCAGATGCGAATTACTCTGAGCCATTGAAAGGACAATCGATAGCGTCCTTTAGGATCGATGAATTGCAGGGTGCGGGAAATTTCTGGATTAATATTGAAGATGGAAAATTCACCAGAGGGATTACAGAGATTGATTTAAAAGAGATTTCGTTAACGGGATTGGGATCCGAGTCGGAACAAATTACTTTCAATGATATGAGTGGTGCTGCCAGTATTATTTTTGATGATTCGAATAACGCGTGGAATATTTCACTGGCCGATATGTCGTTGCGATGGAAAAATCATTTCTGGGAATCCTTCAATTTAAGTACGTCCTATATTCCTTCAAATAGATTGTCTATCCAGGCAGATTATGTTGACTTAGCTTTTATTTCTGAGTTGTTTACTGAAAGTGGATTTTTATCCGTGAATGATGGGCGGCAGCTTCTACAGTATGGTGTTGAGGGAGCATTTAAAAATCTTAGTGTTTTTATTCCATTTGAAGAAGCGGTTGGTAATGCAGTAATACTGAAGTCTAATATTGAGGACGTGGAGGTAAATTCAGTTCGTGGCGCCCCAGCACTATGGGGGCTTAACGGATACATTCAGGCTAGTTTCAACCCTAATTCTAAAATAGGTGCAGGCTTTGCTGAAGTCGATTCTGAGAATTTTAGAATCAATTTGCCGAATATTTTCACTAATGTTTGGCAATATGATCATGTAAACGGCCGATTAAATTTTCGAGTAGATTTTAATAATGGCCAGGAACTTGAATTGGCAAGTTCGGTAATAATCGCGGAGTCTGATGCCATCGATGGTAGAGTAGTCTTTTCTTTTAAAGATCAGCGCATCGAAGGTAGGGACCGAGAGGCGGAAATCGAATTGATGGTAGGCGCTAGTAGAGCTGATGCGTCACTTAAAACAGGGTATTTGCCTGATGGTCCAAACGTCAAACCGAACCTTAGAAATTCTATGAGCTATTTGGATAAAGCGATTCGGCGAGGCGACATCTTAGAGGGAGGTATACTCTATCGAGGCAGTTCGTTGCCAAACGCTAATTCAAATGAAAAGACCTTTCAAAGTTATTTTGTCCTCTCTGATAGTGAAATTAGCTTCAGCGAGGAATGGCCAGTCGTTGATCAGATGTCCGGCATAGTTATAACTGACGATAATAATGTAGATCTCGAAGTTGATCGCGGAAACAGTTTGGGTATAGAAATACAAAATGTTTCGGGAGAAATCAGGGAAAATAATTTGCATCAAAACTGGGTCCGATTGGAAGGAAGTATTTCCGCGGAGACTGCTGAAGGTCTAAATTATTTAGAAAATGCTCCGTTACCGAGCGGGTTAACAGAGACACTATCAAGCTGGGAAACTACTGGTGATTTCAATGCATCGTTAAATATAGATGTGCCATTGGATGACTCAAGTATTGACACAAAAGTTCGCGTAGATCTGTCTTTAGAAGAAAACTCTCTCATGATTCCCGAATATTCTTTAACCTTTAATGACTTATCGGGGCCAATTATTTTCGACACTGAATCCGGTATTGAGAGAACAGAATTGACTGGGAACTTATTTTCCGCGCCAGTAGAGCTGTCAATTCAATCGGTGGGTCGAGGGGATGATATTCAAAAAATTTTAGTGTCCGCTCAAGGAAGCGCGTCTCGCCAGCAATTGATCGATTGGCCTCAGCAAAGCGATTTCGTAAGAGCGATTATCGGACGAATGGAAGGTGATTTACCTTACTCAGCTGACTTAGTTTTAAATCAAACAGGAGAGCAAGGCTCTCATTTCCTTAACATTACCTCAAATCTTTCGGGAGTATCATTGAATTTGCCAAGCCCGGTTGGCAAATATTCCACAACCTCACTCCCATTGAACCTGGATTTTGAATTTGGTGAAAATCGGATGGTTTCGGGTAATGTTGGTGAGCAGCTTAGTTTTGTCTTGGAATTACAAGATACTATCGAAGATGGCATTGTATATTTTGGCGACAGTGAAGTAGATCTGTTCACACTTATGAGTAACGACACCGATGGCGTCGCTATTCTTGGTAATTTAGACAAAGTAATCGTCGATGAGTGGGTTGATTTTGTCACTTACCTCGGCTCTTTCGGAAATCAGTCAACAGGATATGGAAATACGATGGCTTTCGTTGATATAGTTGCCGATGTCTTGGAAGTCTATGAGCAGGAATTACCGTTAGTAAATATAAGGATCCAAGAGGATTCGCCCCGATCATTCGCTGTAAATTTGATGGGCGACTCAATTCAAGGAAATGTGCAAATTCCTGCCGAAGAAAACGAATACCTTCAAATAGATCTTGACTATCTTCACCTCGAGGGTGAGGACGAAATTCCGTTAACCGAAGATATTGATCTGGGCAGCTCTAACTTATCTATCTCGAAAGAAGAAACAGAGAGAGAGGATCCCCTGCTTTCAATTGATCCAAGGTTATTACCGCAGCTAAAGTTTAGCACCGATGAATTCTCGATAGGGAGCCGGTCATACGGCTCGTGGAGTTTTAGCTTAAATCCCGACAGTCAAGGAGCAACTTTTGATGATCTTATTTTCGACTTCAGAGGCTTAAGACTGGGAATGGAAGGACCCTACGTAGATGGAACTGAGATTGATGAGTATGCTGCTCGATTTGCGCCAAGCTTTACCTGGGATTTTGATGGGAGCAACCATACAAGCTCGCTGACGGGGATACTATATGCTGATAATATGGCAGATGTCCTCACGGCAAATGGTTATGCTGCCAGCATAGAAAGTGAAGATGCTATCTTCTTTTCAGATATCTCATGGCCTGGGTCGCCCGCATACTTTGCGGGATCGCGTCTCAGTGGAGAGCTTGATTTGGATATTGACAACGGACGGTTCCAACAAGGCTCTGGCGGTCAAGGTGCTTTGCGCCTAATCAGTATCTTAAATTTTGATGCAATCATGCGCCGGGCACGATTAAGTGACGACCTGGTTCGTACTGGGTTTGCATATGATGAAATTGAAGCAGAATTCACCTTGGAAGATGGTCAAGTGCAAATCGAAGATAGGTTAGTGATTTCAGGACCATCAAGCCTATATCAAATTACTGGAGAACTGGATTTAAAGGAAGAAACTATTCTTGGTGAGATGTTTGTTACCTTGCCATTCAGCAACAATATTCCGTGGTTAGGCCTTTTGACGGCAAATTTACCTTTGGCCTTTGGCGCCTATCTCTTTGATCAAATATTTGGAGAACAAGTAGATAGTTTAACCAGCGCAGTGTATACGTTAGACGGGCCATGGGAGGAACTTGAGCCCGAATTTAAACAAGCGTTTGGTTCGCCGAGTTCCTCTCAACAGCCAGCAGCGCAATGATCGGAGGTTGAATTAGTATAGCGGTGATTTTGGGGACATATGACCCTTCTATAGAATTATGGATAAGTTCCTTGCTTAACTATCCATTATTGACTCTTTAACAAATAATTCGTACCCTCGGGAGCCTTAACAATTCATAATTTACGTTGGAAATTGCTATGAACTCTTATCGAAATTTCTTAGTGGCGATTTTTGTAGCCGGTATGGTGCTGTTAGGTTATGTCGTGCCGGGTATGGCGCATCATGCAAGTACGCCTTTTTACGACCCGGAAACGGTTGTCGAATTACAAGGATCGGTGACTCGATTTGTTTTTCGGAATCCTCACGCTTTCCTATTCTTAGATGTTGAGGATGAAAATGGTCAGGTTTCAGAGTGGCAGGTCGAACTTGGGGCGCCGGTTGGATTGCGTCGCGTGGGCTGGACTCCAGATTCTCTTACCGTAGGCACCGTCGTCAAGTTGAGTGGCCGCAAATCACGTGCCGAGGGTTCTCAAGGGGTTTGTTGCGTGCGTATGACCAGAGAGGACGATAGTCCGATCGTAGAAGGCGGGGGTGTTAGGGAGCGAGAGCAAAACTAGTTGTAGTTCTTAAGTTTCGAGGAGAAGTCATGAAATTAAAAACATTGAAACAAATGGTGATTAGGTTTCTTGTCATTGGTTCAATTCCTTTAGGAATGCAATTAGTTGCTATGGGTCCTGAGTCAAGCGCTCAGGGTGTGGACAGCCACATACCAGATTTAGCGGGTATTTGGGATGGAACGCCGCGCTCGCGTCCGGTTAATGGTGAGCGTGTCCCTTGGGGAGAGGAAAATTTTCCAGATTTGAACGCGCGAGCCAAAGCTTATCAAGAGGTTTGGGAAGAAATTATGGCTCCAAAGTATGATTGTCAGCCAGCATCTTCTCCAGCGATTCAATATGATCCCTACCATATGCAAGTCACACAGTGGCCTGATCGTGTCTTATTGCGCTACGAAAAGGATGATCAATTGCGGACAATTTGGCTGGATGGACGAGAGCCTACTTCGCTTGATTTTAGCTTACAAGGATTTTCTCGAGGATATTACGAAGACGGATCGTTATATGTGACCACTACTCACTTTGTTTTTGATATCGCAGGATTTGATGACTATAACGGAATCCCATCATCATCCCAGAAAGTTGTTACAGAGAGGTATTGGAGCGAAGGTGAAGAGCTTAATATGACACTTACTGTGGAAGACCCAATGTTCTTCAACGGACCGGTGTCCTACACTACTCGCTGGCTTCCAGCCGGTGAGGACTATAAACTGGCGGCCTATGGGTGCGATCCAGAGGCATCAAGAGCTTCAGTAAGATTTTATCCATCCAAATATGATTAGCTCTCTGATATCCAGCTCGGAGGTTTCTTCTTTTTACAATTATCTTGGTAGATTTTCCTTTAACAATAACGTTTCATCAAACCCTTTTTGCAGGGAGCGAAGCTAAATCTTATCCTGTGCCGACATAAGGAATCAGTCGTCCCAAAAGTAAGACGCCGGTCCATAGGGTAAGGGAAGTAAAGCCAGTAATTTTTATCGCCAAAGGAAGCCTATCTGTCAGGTTGAGATTTGAGAAGAGAGGCTCTACTTTTAAGTGATAAATTGCAGCATTACAACCGGCAAGCAATACCAGAATCATCTTAATTTGGAAACCGATATTGATAGAGTATCTTGACGGATCACCAAAAAGAAATAAAACGCCGGTTATTAGGTTTACCAGAAACCCAAAGATTACCAAAGGTAAAAGTTTTTTAACTTCTTCAAGACCGATATAAGAGAAAAAGCCTATCATTCTGAGATCAACTATGATCAGCCCACCCATTAAAAGTGTAAGTCCGAAGAAATGAAATATTTCCAGGATCGGCCATAGCCAATAGGTTGCTTGAATCCATTGGGTGAGATTGCTGGCCATCATTTCTTCTGTTAATGCTTCTATCATTTTCTCTAGGTAAATATGTATGCAATGAGACGTCCCGATATGATAGCGCTAAACCAACAAATCGAGGAGCAGATTGCTAGCCTTTTGATAATTCTATGATCTTGCTTTTCTCTTATTCTCTTGTGAATCTGTAACGCTAAAATTATGCCAAAGGAAATAAAGAGAAGTTTTGAGAGGAAAGGAGCATTTGTGACGAAGTAAGAGGCTTGAGATGTGAATAGCATCAACCCTGATAAGCTGTTAATTATAAATCCACAATAGGCTAATTTTCTAAGCTCAAGGAACTTGGTTTCCTGTAGCCCGCTAATGATACCAATCAAGTGGAAATCTCGCACGGTGAAAATCCCGACAACGATCGCTAAGCCAGAGATATGCGCGCACAGTAAGAAGGGATAGGCCCAAAGAGATGTGCTTACCCAGAGGGCTAAAGCTGTATTTTCAATCCAAACGAACATTTCATTATCAAATATTGATGTTTAAGGTTATATGCAAAGGCTATTGAATATCCTTGACGCAAATGAGCCAATAAATGTTATCCCGAATTTCCCTACTTGCCCAACTTGAGTGGCTTCAATTATCATGCGGAACTTAAGTATGCAGGTTGGAGAAAGTACTATCAACAAGAGTCTTGCTAGCAACATGGTTGCCGCTTTGGTCGTGGTGGCAGGTTTTGTTTCACCTTACCCATACCGAAGTTATATTTTGGACACGGGCTTATTTGCATTGTCTGGTGGCATAACCAATTGGTTGGCAGTTCATATGCTCTTTGAGCGTGTTCCTGGGCTATACGGTTCTGGTGTAGTTCAATTACAATTTGAGGAATTTAAGTTAGGGATTAGAGCTTTAATAATGGAGCAATTCTTTAAAAATGCCGACCTTGAAGGATTCTTTTATGCTGCAGAAGAAAATTCCGAGCAACTCAGAACCCAATTTGAAGAAATTATTGATGACCTGGATCTTGACAATGCATTTGACTCATTAATTGAAGTTATTATGGCGTCCTCGTTTGGTAGCATGATCGGAATGGTCGGCGGAAAGGACGCATTAAATCCCTTAAAAACACCTTTCACTCAGAAGATGCGAGAATATTTTACGTCTCATCTTTTGACCTCCGACTTGCTGGGGAAAATCAGGAAACAGATTGCGCAAGGATTCAACGATGATACGATTCGTGACAAAGTAGCTGGGATCATTGATAAGCGTTTAGATCAATTAACACCTCAAATGGTCAAGGAAATTATTCAGGCTATGATCCATAAGCATCTGGGTTGGCTGGTCGTTTGGGGTTGCGCGATTGGGGGAGTGATTGGCCTCCTCGTATCTGTTATGACGGTAAATTGAATTGTTAACGAGTAGTGTAGATTTAAAAACGATTCAGTTTTAGTTGAATAACCATTCAAATTCCACAGATGCTCAGTTCTGGTGCATATAGAACTTTTTTAATTTCTCTTAATTGCTAGTAAATGGGCAAAACACTAACTTCATATGTTTTAACAGAAAAATTTAGAGGTGTGATGTAAATCTTAATTTACTGTAATACAATACCTCACGATTCGCGATTGCTAGTTATTAGGATTACTTTGTAGTTAAATCTAATCCGGCAGCGTAATATTCATCAATGAAGTTTTGATATGGGCTATTGAGTAAAAGTTATGGCGAGACCAGTTGAGTTTGACGAGAATAAAGTATTAACAAATGCGATGGAACAATTTTGGAGAGAAGGTTATGAGGCTAGTTCTGTCCGAAAGCTTTTGAACTGCACAGGTATAAACAGGGGCACACTTTATAATTCCTTCGGGGATAAGGATACATTTTTTCGGTCTTGTGTTGACCAATACAATACGATAGTTCAAAAACAGATCGAAGACTCACTAAAAAATAGCAAACTGAGCTGTTGGAATGCTATCAATGCCTACTTTGAAGAAACAATTTTGAATGTATCGAGCAAGCACCGATCAATGGGCTGCATGTTGGTTAATTCTCTTTGTGAAAGTGTTAATCAGAATCGAGCATTAAGGAAGGTAGTGAGAGATTCATTAGCGTCCATACGTAAGGAAATTTTAGTACGTTTAAAAGAAGCCAAAGACAAACGAAAACTAAAGAAGGGCGTCAGTGTAGATTTTGCCGCAGATGTTCTTATGAACACCCTATACGGGATCAGAGTGAATTCGCGGTCTGGCAAGGAACCTAAACATTTAAAAAATCTTGTTAAGCATACAATCGAATCATTAAAAAAATAGAAAATCTTGATAGAGGCGTGGGCTTGTTAAATTCTTCAAGCTGTAGATAAGCTAATAGATTGATTTTTATAAACTTTATGAAAGGAATAAGTTGATTTGATTCTATAAGATTGGCTGATATACTTCTTAGCAGAATTACACGGTTTGGGTATTAATAGAATAACAACAAGAGCAGGTGGAAAATGAAAAAAATAGCTGGTCGCAAATCTGAAGATGACGCAAAGATTGATCTAACACCAATGCTTGACGTCGTGTTCATATTATTAATTTTCTTTGTGGTGACTGCTACTTTCCTGTCTGAAACATCCATCAGCGCCGCTAGTAGCGACAATAATAATAATGATACGCCGCCGGAAGACGATGACAAAAAGAATATTTTGTTTGAGATAGGGGCAAACAACGAAATTATACTTAATGGCAATCCGAGGCCCATTATTCCTACCCAGATTCGCTCTAACATAGATCAGCTCAAAGCTGAAAATCCGGCTGCTTCAGTTATAATCCAGCCAGACCATGATTCAGATGTCTCGACTCTTGTTCTGATCATGGACTCAGCTCGTCAGGCCGGAATGGCCAATATATCGATAGTTGAACCGAATTAGAAATTCGAGCCTCTAAATTCTGAAACGCACCCTCGAGAGGAGGTGCGTTTTTTTTTGCTTTTTTGAAGTAGTAAACTCTTATTATGGAAAGTAGATGGGATCAATCTATTGTTGACAGTATTGACGAGGATGACTTGTCAATGCGCGTATACACGTCGAATTTGTTGGGATCTGATGAAGATCTAGTGTTGCATGGAGGAGGCAACACTTCGGTAAAAAGCGTTGGCAAATCTATCTTCGGAGATACCGAGTCGGTGCTATTTATCAAAGGCTCTGGATGGGATTTACGTTCGATTGAAAAAGCTGGTTTCCCGGCTACGAGAATGGAGCAATTACTTAAGCTTTGTGAGCTGGAATCTTTGACTGATACCGAAATGATGTCGCAATTACGCTTATCTCTGCTAGACCCAAAGAGTCCGACCCCTTCTGTTGAAGCGATTTTGCATGCCTTGATACCTTATAAATTTGTTGATCATACGCACGCGGACGCGGTGGTTACGATAAGCAATTCGCCAAATGGCAAGGAGACACTAAAAAGGCTTTTTGGGGATGAGGTGTTGATATTACCGTATGTCATGCCCGGATTCATTCTCGCTAAGCAAGTAGCCACGGCGACTGAAAGTATAGACTGGTCGGCGATCAAAGGGATTGTCTTACTCAATCATGGAATTTTGACTTTCGGGGATGATGCCAAAACTAGTTATGACTCTATGATTAATTTGGTTGATACCGCGGAAAAGTTCCTCCTCAGTAAAATGGATGAACATACTATAGCTAAAGTTGACGCAAGTATTACTGAACAAGATTGTTTACAGTTAACCCAACTACGCAGAAGGGCCGGCGAATTTTTTGAAGGACCGGTTTTGGTTCGTCTTAATAGTTCTGATACTGCAGTTGGATTTTCAGCATTGGATAATTTCGAAGATCTTATCACCCGAGGCCCTCTCACTCCTGACCATACAATTCACACTAAGGCTTTTGGTGCGGCGTTTCATTGTAATCCAAGCTTGGAATTGGAAAACTTTCGAGATAAGTATGAGAGATACTTTGTTGATCATGCGAGTGAAGGTTTACAGATGCTAGACTTGATGCCGCGTTTTGGTGCGTGGCAGAAGAAAGGGTTAATTTATTTTTCTGGGAATGTGAAACGTCTAAATGTGATAGAGAACATCGTAGGACATACCATCAAAGCCATCCAATTGAGTGAGACAATTGGAGGTTGGTGCGCTTTACCGAAAGAAAAGCTTTTTGAGGTCGAATATTGGGAACTTGAGCAAGCAAAATTAAAAACCAACAAAGCAAATCTAGCCTTTGAGGGGAAGGTGGCTCTGGTTACAGGAGCTGCATCTGGCATAGGCGAAGCATGTGTCACTGAACTGAGCGCGCAAGGCGCAGCAGTTATTGCATTAGATATCGACCCCAGACTGGGCGAATTATTCCAAGAATCTTCAGTTTTTACGCAGCAGTGTGACGTCACAAGCACTGCCGATATTCAAGCCTCTTTGCTGCGCGGAGTGCAGCATTTTGGAGGTTTAGATATCTTGATTAGTAATGCTGGAATTTTTCCGGAAAGCCAATATCTCGAATCTACTCTTGATGAAGCATGGCTATCTTCTCTGGACGTTAACTTGAGTTCTCATATGAAAATGGTTAGGGCTTGTGTGCCATATTTGAAATTAGGTTTTGATCCGTCAGTAGTCATCATGGCGTCAAAGAATGTTCCTGCGCCGGGGCCTGGAGCAGGCGCCTACTCAGTCGCTAAAGCAGGCCTCACGCAATTCGCCAGGGTGGCCGCATTGGAACTAGGTGAGTACGGGATTAGGGTTAACGTTTTGCACCCAAATGCGGTATATGATACCGCGATTTGGAGCGATGATGTTTTAAAAGCCCGAGCATCGAGTTATGGGCTATCAGTGGAAGAGTATAAGAAGTCAAATGTGTTGAAACAAGAAGTTGCGTCTAGGGATGTTGCTATAGCAGCAGCGTTATTTGCGGGGAAAGATCTTAAGATGACCACAGGGGCTCAGATTCCGATAGATGGAGGAAATGAGCGCGTCATTTAGGATAGGTGATTGGGCTGCATAAATAGGTATTCAGATGCAAATAGGAGGAGAGAACACACAAAGTATCTGGTACGACGTTAAGTCTGAAACTGTAAAAATAATTGACCAGACACTCCTTCCGCATAAATTTGAGATTGTCCAGCTTGAAACTCTTTCCGATGTCTGCCATGCGATTTGCACTATGAAGGTTAGGGGTGCGCCACTAATCGGGGTAACCGCAGCTTATGGTATTTATTTGGCGCTTCGAGAAAACCCAAAATGCTTGAGGCAGGCTATCAGTGAATTGTTGAAAACGCGGCCAACCGCCGTAAATTTAAGATGGGCATTGAATCGAATGGAGAAATCTTTACGGGAGATCGAAGAAAAATCGCTTGCTGCTAAGGCGTTGGAGCATTGTCAGCTAATAGAAAAAGAGGATATAGCCGTCTGCGAAGCGATAGGGGAAAATGGGCTTCCAATCTTTAGAGAGTTATGGGAGAACCGCAAAGGCTCTCAAAAATCTCTAAATATTTTAACTCACTGCAATGCGGGTGCGCTCGCTGCTGTCGACTGGGGGACAGCATTATCTGTAGTTTATAAAGCTGCCGACGCGGGTATTCCATTGCATGTTTGGGTGGACGAGACTAGACCTAGGAATCAAGGTGCTTCGCTGACTTGTTGGGAGCTTTCTCAACGAAGGGTCCCAAATACTTTAATCGTCGACAACGCTGGCGGTTATCTCATGCAAATCGGACAAGTAGACGCCTGTATCGTTGGTTCTGATTGTACAGCCATGAATGGAGATGTTTGCAATAAAATTGGAACATACTTGAAGGCTTTGGCAGCAAAAGACAACAATGTCCCTTTCTACGCAGCGGTGCCGGTTTCTACGATAGATTTAAGTTTAGAAAAAGGTATTGGGAATATACCAATTGAGGAAAGGTCTAGCGTGGAGGTTAGTCATTTCTATGGTGTGGATTCTTCTAACGTCTTAAGTAGCGTGCAGATTTGTGAGGATAATACGAATATTAAGAACTTCGCTTTCGACGTCACACCAGCTGAATTGGTTACTGCAATAATTACTGAGAAGGGTGTTTTTGAAGCTACGGAGGCTTCTTTGAAAAATTTGCTTGATTAACCGGGAGGCCAGCTCATGCTTCGTCCGCCAATTATGTGTAAATGAAGATGGAATACGGTTTGACCGCCATCACGACCAGTATTGATTACGTAACGAAACCCGTCCTTAGTAAGGCCTCTTTCGTGCGCAATCTGATTAGCGATTAATAGCATTTTACCCAGCGTATTCTTGTCTTCCTCTGTCGCAGCGGTAATATCTCTCAGACACTTAATAGGAATTACTAGAATATGGGTGGGAGCAGCCGGATTAATGTCTTCAAATGCAAAAACTTCGTCATCGCGGTAAACTTCAGTTGACGGGATCTCGCCAGCAATAATTTTGCAGAAAAGGCAATCTTCGGACATTTTGAGCCCTCGTGGAAGTTCGTAATTTAAGATAAGGTCATTTTATAACAACTATGAAATATTTGAAGCGTAGACTTTTATTTACTTCGGGCCTTACTTTTTTTTTGGCTGTAAACATTACTTTTGCCCAAGATCAAGTAGCTGAGTATGGTTATAGAGTAGTAAACACCTACCCTCATGATATAAATGCATTTACACAAGGGCTAATCTTTCAAGATGGCCATCTTTTTGAGGGGACTGGAAAAAGGGGACTGTCGACCCTCAGCAAAATTAAATTGGAAAACGGCGAAGTTTTAATGACTCAGAGACTAAACCGTCGTTATTTTGGTGAAGGTATCGAACTAGTTGGTAATAGAATGTATCAACTGACATGGCAGTCTCACATGGTGTTTATTTGGGATAAAGATACCTTTGAGCAGGTGGGTACACACTATAATTCAACGGAGGGATGGGGTTTAGCATATGACGGGACCAACTTAATACTCAGCGACGGAAGCAGCGCCCTCTATTTTCTGGAGCCAGAGTCTTTTTCTCTTCAAAAACAGCTTACCGTTACACTTAATGGTAACCCTCTTGTCAATTTAAATGAACTTGAATATATCAACGGCGAGGTTTGGGCCAATATTTGGCAATCCGATTTTATTGCAAGGATTGATCCTAAAACGGGGATAGTGGTTGCGATAGTGGATCTTACCGGTTTGAGTAATGAAACTGATCTCGGTAGCAATGAGGCAGTGTTGAACGGAATCGCCTGGGATGCAGATTCCGGAAGGTTGTTTGTTACAGGTAAGCATTGGGCCAATCTATTTGAGATAGAGTTGGTAGAGAGATAGATAAATAAACCTTAAAATACTTTGCTATGAAGACAGTTACCAAACTTCAAATCACGAAGTTCTTCTTCTTTTTGTTCTGTTCGATGTTGTTGTTCTCATGTGAGGCGATTGGATATTACACACAGGCAGCGCAAGGGCAATTAAGCATTGTTTTCAGTCGAAAGAATGTCGATACCTTAATTGCCACCGAAAGTTTTCCTCAAGATTTGAAAGAAAAGTTTTCTGAGATCAAGTTAATTAAAGAGTTTGCAGGCACCCAGCTTGCGTTACCCGTCGGCAAT
>Ga0209036_1000045_pt1 | contig 42856 bp, 45 predicted proteins | sample MarorgKNORR_S2LV_3_FD_188222 | JGI IMG/M metagenome (GOLD analysis project Ga0209036, IMG submission 188222) | Marine microbial communities from the Southern Atlantic Ocean, analyzing organic carbon cycling - DCM_A/KNORR_S2/LV (SPAdes) (version 2) | ecosystem: Environmental > Aquatic > Marine >... | reverse complement strand
GGCCACCTTGGCGCGCTTGGCCACCTTGGCCACCTTGGCCACCTTGGCCACCTTGGCCACCTTGGCCACCTTGGCCACCTTGGCCACCTTGGCCACCTTGGCCCTCGGGTTTCGGGGTCAAAGCTTGATCCGCCTGCCCCTGCGGTTTGGCCGCTTCCGGAGCCGCGTCGTTGGCCGCAGCGTTTTCGTTTTGATTCGGTTCTTCTGCCACGGTTCTTCCTTAAATTTTTAGTCCGGCCTCGCGTGCAGCATCAGCCAGAGCCTTCACTTTCCCATGATAACGGGCGCCGTTCCGGTCAAATACGACCGTCTCAAACCCGGCCGACTTGGCAGCCTCACCTGCGAGTTTGCCAATCTCCGTTGCACTATCCACGTTCGCAGAAAGCTTGTCGCGGTTTTCCACCGACTTGGCCTTGCTGGAAATGGAGGCCAAAGTGTGGCCTGCCTCGTCGTCGATGAACTGCACGTAAATGTTCTTATTACTGATCCGCACACTCATCCTCGGACGCTCGACGGTGCCACGCACCTTCTTGCGAATGCGCCACCGGCGGCGCCTCAACAAATCTCTCTTTTTATCCGTTCTCATGTTACTTGCCTCGGTTTTTGCCGCGGCGATCTTGACGAAAATTACTGTACGGTCTTGCCTTCCTTGCGGCGCACGTGCTCGCCCACGTACTTGACACCCTTGGCCTTGTACGGCTCGACCGGGTAGAACCCGCGCAGCTCGGCGGCCACCATGCCCACCTTCTGCTTGTCCGGCCCCTCGATGGTAACGCTTGTATCCTTGTCCACGGTAACCTTCACCTGATCGGGCAACTCGTAGTTGATCTGGTGCGAGTACCCGAGGTTCATGGTCACCTTGCTGCCGCTCACCGCGGCCTTGAAACCAACGCCGTTGATCTCGAGTTTCTTGACAAATCCTTCCGACACGCCGAGCACCATGTTGTTGAGCAGCGATCGGCCCAGGCCGTGCATGGCCTTAGCCTCGCGGTCGTCACCATCACGGCTTACCTTAAGGCTGTTTTCCTCCTGCGTGACATTGGTCCGCTTGGGCATATCCATCTCCAGCTTGCCCTTGGGTCCCTCCACGGCGACGTGGTTGTCTGCGATGGACACCTTCACCTTGTCTGGCACCTCAATTGATTGATTTCCAATTCGTGACATCTTTTCTTTTACTACCAGACCTTGAACAAAAGTTCGCCGCCGACGTTGTGACGTCGGGCATCGTGGCCTGTCATCAGGCCCTGCGGGGTGCTCACCACGGCAACGCCCATACCGCCCAGCACGAGCGGAATGTCCTTGGCAGAGGTGTAGCGGCGCAGTCCGGGGCGGCTCACGCGCTGCAGGTCGGTGATCACGCCCTTGCGCCCCTTAAATTTCAATCCGATGCGGATGCTCCGCTTGGCGTCACCCTCGACGTTGTAGGAGTCGAGGTATCCCTCGTCCTTCAGCAGCTTGACGGTGCTCTCCTTGATATTGGAATGGGGCACCGTGATCTCCGGCTTCAACGCCTGGTTAGCGTTCCGGATGCAAGTCAATAAATCAGCAATGGGATCCATGTTTTTTTCCTACCAGCTCGCTTTGGTGACACCGGGAATCATGCCTGTCCGCGCCATTTCGCGGAACGTCAGGCGGGATACCCGAAACTTGCGGAAGTACCCGTGACGACGACCGGTAATCTCGCACCGGTTGACCAGCCGAACCGGGCTGGCGTCGCGCGGCAACTGGGCCAGGCCCTCGTAGTCGGCGTTGGCCTTGAGCTCAGCCCGCTTGGCCGCATACTTTGCCACCGTCTTGGCCTTGCGCTTGTTTCGTTCTAACCAGGCTTTCTTTGCCATATCGTTCTCTTATCGCTTGCCGTCGAACGGCATTCCAAATTCTTTCAAAAGTTCGTACGCATCGTCATCATTTGTCGCCGAGGTGACGATGGTGATGTCCATGCCCTGAGTCCGCTTGACCTTGTCAACGTCGATCTCCGGGAAGATCGACTGGTCATCCACTCCCAACGAGTAGTTGCCCCGGCCGTCAAAACCCTTCGAATTGACCCCACGAAAGTCACGAATGCGCGGCAGCGCGGCGGCCACCAGGCGATCCAAAAATTCATACATGCCCTGGCGGCGCAGCGTGACCCGGCAGCCGGTGTTCATCCCCTGCCGCAGCTTGAAATTCGCCACACTGACCTTGGCCTTATTCAATACCGGCTTGCGCCCGGTGATGGTGGTCATGTCCTTGATGGCATCCTCAAGCACGTCCTTGCCCAACTGCGGGCTGACGCCCATGTGCAAGATGATCTTTTCGATCTTCGGCACCTGATGGATGTTTTCGTACTTGTCCAAGCCCTGCAGCTTGGTGCGAATCTCACCCTGGTATTTCTCCTGTAGCCTCGGAATCATTCTTCTGTCTTCTCAGTCGAACTCTCGGATTCGGCAACGGGGGCAGCTGCCTGATGGTTCTTCAGGTAGCGATCCTCGTGCATCACGTTGGACCAGTGGATCGTACCCTCACGCTCGGCGATCTCGCCCTGCGGTTGATCCTGGTTTTTGCGAACGTGCTTCTTGATCATGTTCAAACCCTCCACCACGACGCGCTCGGTCTTGGGGAACACCTCTATCACCTTGCCGCCCTGCCCGCGTTCCTCGCCGGATAGGACGTAAACATTGTCTCCCTTTTTGATGTGTCGCTTCTTGCCCATGATCAGATCACCTCTGGTGCCAGGGAAACAATTTTCATGAACCGTTTCTCCCGGAGTTCGCGGGCCACCGGCCCAAAAATACGTGTCCCTCGCGGGTTGCCCTCGGGATCGATGATCACGATGGCGTTCGAGTCAAACCGCAGCACGGAGCCGTCCGCACGGCGGATCGGCGCCTTGGTGCGAACCACCACGGCGTTGACGACTTCCCCCTTTTTCACGTTGCCGTCCGGCGCGGCCTCACGCACGTGGGCCTTGATGATGTCGCCCACGGAGGCATTGTCCTTGCGGATCCCCAGCACGCCGATCGCCCACGCCTCCTTGGCGCCGGAGTTATCGGCAACATTCAATCTGGATCGTAACTGTAACATTCGTTGTCCCCTTTCGTGCTTGGTTAGGCCTCAGCTGACTCCTTGGCATCCTCGGGGGAGGCCTCCGGCTTGGCCGAGGCAGCCGCGGCGTTGGCTAGTGCCAACTCACCCTGCTGAACGATCTTGGCCAAGCGCCACCGCTTCGTCTTGGAGAGCGGACGCGTTTCCGAGATCCTCACCAGGTCCCCCACCTGCGCCTCGTTTCTCTCGTCGTGCGCATTGAAACTCTTGTATCGGGTGATGATTTTCTTGTAGAGCGGATGCGAAATCCGGCGTGCGATTCGCACCACGATGGTCTTGTCCATCTTGGTGGACACGACCTCGCCCTCCCGCTCCTTGCGGTGGCTGGTTCTTGCCTGGGTTTTTCCTGTATCAGCCATTCGTCTCTTAAAGTTTTTCTGCCGCTGCCTTCACGCTTGCCACGGCCTTTTCCTTGCCCTTGGCCTGTACCAACTCGGCCAAGCCCTGGGTGGTGACCCGGGCCAAGTTCGGGTTGAACACGCCGCCCACGGTCTTGAATACGTCCTTGCGGGTCAGGTCGCCCTTGGTCAAGCCTCGCAAAGCGGCGGCCACGCCATCCACGTTGAAGTCGCTCACGCCCTCAAGGGCGGATGCCGCTTGGCCAAGCGCATCCTTGCGCTCCAACTGCGACAGGCGCGTCTCCACGCGGGCGATGTCCCGGCGCAGTTCGCGCAGGCGGAGGGGCTTCTCAAGCTGACTGGTCGCCTTCTGCAACCGGAGGTTGAACAACTCCTGACGGAGTTCCCGGCTCTGGGCACTCAGTTCAACCTTCGTCTTGTCCTTGATCTCAGCGGCTTTCATCCTGTGCTTCTCTCAATAAATCAATCGCGGGTGGCAAACCGGCAACGCACCGGCATCTTGGCCGCGGCTGCACTCAATGCCTGGCGGGCAATGCTCTCCGACACGCCCTCCACTTCAAACAACATCGTGGCTGGCTTCACCACCGCCACCCAGTGATCCACGTTGGCCTTGCCCTTACCCATCCGGACTTCCAACGGCTTTTTGGTCACGGATTTCTGCGGGAAGATGCGGATCCACACGCTCCCACGGCGCTTCATGCCACGCGAAATGGCGACACGGGCGGCCTCAATCTGCGTCCCGGTAATCCAGCCCCGGCCCAGCGCCTGCAGGCCAAACGAGCCGAATGAAACCCGGTTCCCCTTCTGCGCGGTGCCTTTCCGGCTGCCGCGGTGCATCTTTCGATATTTAACTTTGTTGGGTTGTAGGGGCATCTCTTAAAATCTCTTAGTTTGCGTTTTGAGCCGGTGCGGCTGGACGCCTCGGGGGACGGCTGTCACGACCCTCGCCGCGCGGGCGGCGTTGCTGGCGTTCGTTTTCCTCCTCGGCCGGATCTTTGCGGCAGATCCAGCACTTCACGCCGATCACACCGTACTGGGTGCTGGCCTCGGCAAAGCCGTAATCAATGTTGGCACGCAGCGTGTGCAACGGCACCTCGCCCTCGCGGGCATTCTCGGAACGGGCAATGTCCGCACCGTTCAGGCGGCCGGCAACACGAAGACGAATCCCAAGCGCACCCATGTCCATAGTCACCTGCATGGAACGCTTGATAGCGCGACGAAACGCCACGCGGCGTTCGAGCTGCATGCAGATGTTCTCAGCCACCAACTGGGCGTCGAGTTCCGGCTTCTTGATTTCCGCGATCTCCACGTAAACCTCCTTGCCGGTCATCTTGCTAAGCTCTTCCTTGATCTTGTCGATCTCGGCGCCCTTGCGCCCGATCACCACGCCCGGACGGGCCGAATGAATCGTGATACGGCAGCGACTGGTCGCGCGCTCGATCTGGATGCGCGGCACTGCGGCCTCCTTGAGCTTGTCCTTGAGCGCCTTGCGAATCTTGTAATCCTCCACCAGGAGTTCGCCAAACTCCTTCTTCTCAGCGTACCACTTGGAGCGCCAATCCTTGTTGACGACCAAGCGAAATCCAATTGGGTTGGTTTTTTGTCCCATACAGTTTCCGTTTAAATTTGATCCGTGAGCACGATACGGATGTGACAACTGCGCTTCAGGATCGGGCTGGCGGAACCCCGTGCCCGTGGCCTCCAGCGTTTCATCGTCGGGGCGTCCCCGACCGTGGCTTCCTTGATGTAGAGCATCGTCTGCTCCAACTTGTGCGGTGAATCCAGAAAACTCTGGTAGGCATCAATCTTTGCCTGCGAGCTACGGCGCGTCTTTTTATTGTTGGTGGAGCTGACTTTTTGCTCCAACTCCGCGATGCGGCCCTGCAACTCCTCTGCATCCCACTCGTCAGCAATGTTTTCCGCGTTGGCCATCGCTGACTTCAGCGTCTTGGACACGAGACGGGCGGATTTCCGAGACACGCTGGCCAGCAGCGCCTGCGCCTCGAGGGCGTGCATCCCCTGAATTTGACGGACGACCGCACGCACCTTCAGTGGCGACATCCGAACTCCCTTTGTTACTGCCAAAACTTCCATTCTATCCTCCGTTACTTCCGGGCGAAATCTCCGTGGCCCTTGAATCCGCGCGTCGGGGCGAACTCACCCAGCTTGTGGCCCACCATGTTTTCCGTAACAAACACAGTCGCAAAAGCCTTGCCATTATGAACCATGAACGTGTGCCCGACGAATTCCGGGGCGATTGTGGATCGGCGCGACCAGGTCTTGATCGGCTTCTTTTTCCCGTCAGCATTCAGTTTCTCGATCTTGTCGAGAAGATGCTGTTCCACAAACGGGCCTTTTTTAATTGAACGTCCCATCTCGATTACCTCTGCTTCATAGGCCGACCATCGCGGCGCACCAAAATCCAACGGTTGGAGGGCTTGTACTTCGGCCGGGTCTTGAAGCCCTTGGCCAGCACGCCCCACGGCGACATTGGGTGTCCGCCACCTGAGGTGCGGCCCTCACCACCCCCCATGGGGTGATCGACCGGGTTCTTCGCCACCGCACGCGTGATCGGGCGCTTGCCCTTGTGCCGGCGGCGGCCGGCCTTGCCGAGCACGATCTTCTCATGCTCCGCATTACCCACCGTGCCCATCGTGGCACTACACTTTTCGTTGATCTTGCGAATCTCACCCGAAGGCAGCTTCACCTGAGCATAGCCGTCGATCAGCGCCATCAACGTCGCGGCCGTTCCGGCGGAACGCACCAACTGGCCGCCACGGCCGGGGGTCATTTCCAAATTGTGAATCTCAGAGCCAGGAGGGATCTTGGCCAACGGCAGAAAGTTGCCTTTCTCAGCCGGGGCCTCGGGGCCGCTTGTTACCTTTTGGCCGACCTCCTGCCCCTCGATGGCGATCATGTAACGCTTTTCGCCGTCCTCATACTTGAGCAGCGCCAGGCGCGCGGACCGGCACGGATCGTACTCGATCGCGATCACCTCGGCGGTCATGCCGTGCTTTTTGCGCTTGAAGTCGACGTTGCGAATCTTCTGCTTGTGACCACCGCCGATTCCTCGGGCGGTGATGCGGCCGTTGCTGTTTCGCCCGCCGGTCTTCTTTTTGGTCTTGACCAAACGCTTCTCCGGCTTCGTTTTCGTAATCTCTGAAAACGATGAAACAGTCATGTAACGCCGAGACGGCGTTACAGGGTTGAAACTCTTGACTGGCATACAACTAAGTGCCCGACTGGGGCGGTGACGCTCCCCACCATAACTCCCCAACTCTGGGAAAGCGGGTTATCGGCGGGTCGCCAAATTGGTTCTTACCTGATCCCTTTCCTTTGTGAAAAGGGCCGCGAAAAGTACCAAAAAAAATCTAGGGTGCAACCCCTTTTTCGTGAATTTGAAAAATTTTTTTTTTAGGCCAAAAACTCCCGAAAACCGGGAGTTTTTGTGCCGTCTGGCCAAACGCTTGGCCAAGCGGAACAAAAAAAAGTGAAAATCGACCCGGGCAAGCGCTTGGCCAAGCGCAAAAAAACGCACTATCCCATTGAAAACCAAGCGTTAAGGGGCTATCGGATGCCCTTGGCCTCGAGTTGCCGGATTTCGACCGCCCAAGCGGCTCGTTCCTCGTCGGTGATCTTTGGATTCGGCATCAGGCTGCGCCGGGTGCAGTTCACCAGCGCCTGCAACGTCTGGTAACGCCTCGTATCGCCGATCGCCGGGGGCAGCAGGTCCTCGATCACGGCGATGACCTCGTCCATGGTCAGCTTGCCCTTGGTACCCTGCAGCTTGGCCTTGGCCTTGAGTTCGCTGCGCAACGCCGCAAATCCGGCTGCGGACCAGCCATCGGTGGCCACCGCAAATCGTTCCCGATCCTCGCCGGTCAGTTTGCCGCTGATCACCGGGCTGGCCACCCAGTCGAGAAATGCTTCGCGGTCCTTGCCCTCGGGGTCGAGCACCGGGATGATCAGGTCTCCCACTCGGCCCGGCCGGCGAATGTCCGGCGAGAGCAGGTGGATGCGCGCCGTCACCAGCAGCCAGACGACTTTGCCGCGCAGCAGCGGGTCGGACATCATCGATTGAATCTTGCCGGTGAGCCGCCGCTCGGTCTCATGCGTGTCCGCCCCCACCCCGCCCAACTGGGTGTCGGCCTCGTCGATGAATATCAGCACGCGCGACAGGGCCATCAGCACGCGGCGCAGCCGCTCGAAGATGACGTCGGTCTCGCCATAGTATTTGCTGCGCAGATTCTTGATGACGAGCACGACCATGTCCAACTCGGAGGCGACCGCCTCGAAGATGAACGTCTTGCCCGCACCGATCGGTCCGCCAATCGCCGCGCCGGGTAATGCCTCGCCGCTGTCCATGCCGAACCGGGGGATGACCTCTTTTTTCAAAAAAGTCTTCAGCCGCTTGAAGCCGATGACGTCCTTGAGATTGTGCCCCGGTTTCTTGAACTCGACAACTTCCTCGCCGAGTTGGCTCTTGATGAAGTCCTCCACCTTGGCAACGACCTCGTCCTGCTCGAGCTTGGCCCGGCCGTGGCGCACGCCTTTGAGCAACTGCATCAGCGCGTGCAGTGAGAGGCCGGCGGTCAGTTCGGCCAACTCGGTCTGCGTGCCCCAGAGTTGGATCTTACGATCCTTCGAGTCGTTCCGCGAAAACCAGGAGATGAAATGTTTGCGCGTGTCAAAGTCGGGCGAAGGCACCTCGACCTCGATCAATTGCGGCAGCCGGGCGATTCGCTGGTTCAACTGCGAACGCGACTCGGCGATCATCACCACCGAGTCATCGCCGTTGACGAAGCCAAGGTCGGAAAACCAGTCGTGACAAATACTGACGCGCTGCCGGTCCATGTCGTTGAGGCTGGTGATCGGCGCATCCGGCAGCAGCATGTCCGCCCCCTCGACGATGATCAGCAGGTTTTCCTTGAGAAACTGCGATTCGCCCACCTTGGTTCGCGAGCAGAGGCACATCTGCCGCATCAACTCGAGGGCGAGCGTCGGGTTGCTGACTGCCTTTTGGAATGAGTCGTCGTACATGCCGGTCACCTCGTCTACCTCGGCAGCGACCTTGTCGGTGTCCATCATGCGGTTGATGGCAAGTTGATCCGCGCTCATGCCAAGGCGCCACTCAATCCATGCCTTGCGAACTTTCTCCGAGTCCTTGTCGCGCATGAACCGGATCGGCCCGTTTAGTTCGTACACTACGAGGATGAGGCTCGAGAGATTCCAGCTCGCGGTCAGGTATTCCACGAGCGAGCAGTACTCGTCGTTCTTACCCTTGTTGTTGTGAAAGACGTCGTGGATGTTTCCGGTCAGGATCAAGGCCCGCGACTGGCCGGCGTTGAGGATCCGGCCCGCTCTTCTCAAAAACTCATTGATGCTGGTTGGCATGGCTACTTCGGTGATGCTGATGGATTACTTGGTTGAATTCAAACAAACGTGCTCGTCACGCGGCTGCAAAACCTCGGGGTTGTAAACGTACTTGCGAATCTCCTTCCGGATGTCATCGAACGACTCGTAGTTGGGCCGTTCATTGGATCGGAAAACCGGGGCCGGTTTATCGTAGACGATGGTGGCTCCCGGCCCGGTCGTGTGCCCGGCCGCTTTCCAGTCCCAATACTGCGAGAGGCCGATCAGGCGGTCCCCAACCCGGATCGCCTCGTTCAACTCGTGCGTCACGATGATCAGGGTGTACGGCGGTTTGCCGCCGTTCGACTTGGCCTCAAGGTTCTCCTCGTACAATTGCAGGAGCATTTCCTGCAGCTCCTCACGCGTGGCCTCATCGAGAGCACCGAACGGTTCGTCCAGCAGGATGATCGCCGGCTCCATGATCAGCGCCTGGGCGATGGCCACCCGCTGCTGCATGCCGCCGGACATCTGGCTCGGGTACAGGTTCATCGCTTGGCCAAGCCCGACTTTCTCGAGAAAGACCGCGGCGCGATCCCGAAACTCCCTGCGCTTCCGCGACCAACCGGCCCAATTAAACCAGCGAAACATCGTGGTTGTCTGGTCGAGCTTCAGGCCAAGCGCCACGTTGTCCAGCGCGGTCAGAAACGGGTAGAGCGAGTATTTCTGGTAAACGATGCCCCGGTCGCGCCCCGGATGATCCGCCTTGGCCAAGCGCCCGTTTTGGAGTGTCAAAATCCGCCCCTCGTTGGGCGGATGCGTGCCGAGTATCGCCCGCAGCAGGGTCGATTTACCACAGCCGCTTGGCCCGATCAACGATACAAACTGCCCGGCATTGACCTTCAGGTTCAAGTCGTACAACACCTTCGTTTCGCCAAACCAATGGCTCACCTCCTGGCACTGCAACCCGAATCCGTTTTGTTCCGCATCCGTCATTTGGCTCCATTCTGGTACCAGGGACAAACCTTGGCCTGAAGCGCCCGTAACCCGTAATCCAGCAGAAACCCAAACCCGGCCAATATCGCAAGGTACGGGTAAACCACATTCATGTTTGTGAGCTTGAACTGTAGGCGAATCCGGTATCCGAAACCGACGTCACCCACCACCATCTCAGCGGCGATCAAAAACACGATCGCCGGGCCAATGCCCAGCCGCACCGCGTCAATGAACTTCGGCAGCACCAGCTTGAACACAACCTCGATCGCCACCTCAAAAGCAGATGCCCCCAGCGTGTACGCCTTGTCCAGCATCTCGGACGGGATGTCCTTGATAGCCAGGTACACCGTGACCGCCAGCGCCGGGATAATGCCGAAAGAAATCATCGCCACATACATTTCCATGCCGGTGCCAAAGAACACGAAGTACACCGCCAGCGCCGCTGTCTGCGGCACCTTCGCCAACATGGAAATCGGCGGGTGTAAAAATGCCTCCATCGGAGAGATGCAGCCCATTAACATCCCGATTAAAAAACCGAACACGATTCCCATCGCGAGACCGAGCGCCAACCGCTCCCCTGTCGCCAGCGAATCCTCGACCAGCCAGCGATCGCCCTTGCGATCCGGTTGGGTGAATTTCTTTACGCCCTCCGCCAGTTGCCCCCAGCTCGGGATGGTCGTGTCATTGGGATTTACCTGATGCTGCCGATGGGACACCCACGTGTACCCGACCAAAAGCATCAACACCGACAGCACCGACAATAGTACCGCCTTGGGCCGCGATATTGGGCGGCCGATCATGCGAAAAGGCGCGCGAAGAACATCCGGTTATTTCGCCGGGCCGGCCTTCACTTTTTGAATGAAGCTTGGGTCAAATCGAACAGCCGCATCCGGAGATTCAGCCGCATCCCCGTATCCGAGGGTGGGCTTGGACTCCACGATACCGTGAGAGGCGCAAAAGTCGACTACGCGCCCCATAATGTCGGGGAGTTCCGAGCCGGTCAGCAGGGCGATGCCCTCATCCGGCGTGCTGTAAAACTTGGTCTGTTGAACAACTTTTTCCATGTCTTCCAAAGTGACATTGGCAAATTTTTCGCCGATCGCAATCAACGTGTCGTTGCGCTTGGCCGGATCTGCAATTGCGGCATTGACCTGATAGAACGCATCGATCACGGCACAGGCGAACGCCTCGCCGCCCTCCTTCTCAAGGCTCTCCTTCGACACAACCACCGAGTCGATGATCTCGTTCGGAATCTTGGTTGAATCAAACAACACCCGCACGTCATCGCGCTTGGCCAAGGTCGAGATCACGAATGGGTTCCAGACCACGATGGCCTGCTGCTCTGCCTTCCCCTGCTGCATCGCGATCGCTGCCGCACCGGGATCCATGCTGGAGAAGGTGTAGTCCTTCTCCGCTTGGCCAAGCAGTTCCAGGTTGCGAACGAAGCAATACTCCGACACCGACTTTTCCAGCCCGTAAACCTTCTTGCCCTTTAAGTCCTCAACCGACTTGATGTCGCTGGTGACAAGGCAGGCATCCGCGCCGTAACTGGTCGAAGTCGGCAGCACCATAACACCCGGACGACCACCGGCCGGTCCAAGGATGTCCATGTTGGTGATGCAGACGGCATCACACTGCCCGGCTCCGTACATGGCTAGGCAGGGATCGTACTCCGCCTCTTTCAACTCGATGTCCACGCCCCACTTCTTTTCCACCGGGCCAAGCTCACCCTTTTTCCCGTTAATGATCCCGGTGACGTCTGCCACGCCAAAGACACTCCACGAAGGGTACTCGCTCCACGCCAGTGAGAAGGACGGAATCGGCTTGTTTTCACCGGAGGTATCCGGGGCGGTCGATTCGCCGCCACCGCCGCAGCCGCTTGTGATTAATAACGCGGCGCAACACATTGTAGCCGCCCAACTAGTCTTATAATCTCTATTTTTCATGTTTCACCTGATAAAGTTATTAGGCATAAAAAAGACCTCCTCTCGGGAGGTCTTTCAAATTGGTTATTCCGGCAGGATACTGTCGGTGCTGGCGGACTCTTTCTGCTTGGGTTCGCTCGGTGCCGTCTCGGCGCCCTCGGCCAGTCCCAGCAACGAGTCGAACTCGTCGTTGGCGGTGTGGCTTCGTGCAAATTCCAGAAATTGCGCCTCCTGTGACTTGCTGTCGGTGCCGGCCATCTCCTTGGAGATGCGGGCCTCGGCGCGCACTTCCTGGCGAAGTTCGCGCATGTCCTGCAATTCCTTTGCCATGCCATCCTTGGAAATGCCGGTGATCATGTCAGCCAAGTCACGTTCCTCCTTGGCGGTGATCACGTCGGCCACGGCATCGGCCGCCTCGCTCTTGAGTTTCTCGATGTCGCGCTGCAACTGCTGCAGGTTGACCTTGTGGTTGGCGATGCTCTCGTCGTACTCGGCAACGTCGCCCTCGAGGTCCTTGATGTGATCCTGCTTCTCGGTGAGTGTGGCGGTAAAGTCGTTATAGGCCGTGAGGCATTTTTGATATTCCTCGTTGGCGTGAATCTCCTCCTTGGTTTGGCCCTCGGCCTGCAGCTTGGCCACGGTCTGCTTGGCCATGGCCAGCGCTCCGGCCTTAAGGTTTTCCAGCTTTTGAACCTCCTCGGTCAGGTTTTTGATCTTGGCCAACTTCTTTTCCTGCTGGGCAATCAGCTTCGCGACGGCCTGTTTGTAGGTGTGGATCTGGTTGACCTTGCCCTTGATGATCTCATCGAACTTCGCACGCATCACGTGAGGGTCAGAGTCGAGGCCACGCCGCGCCTCATCGATCTGCCCGGTCAACTTGTACCAAACCGCCTTGAACCATCTGCCTATTGCACCAAACATTTTATTTCTTATTGAGCTGAGTTAAATTTTGTAGAGAGCCGCCATTTAACATTGAATCCACACGCTGTTCAACCTTTTTCGCCACCTCGAGGCTTTGGTCGAGTTCGCTGCGCAACTGCTGCAGCCGGGCGTCGCCCTCCGGCTTGCTGGTGATGCTCTGCACTGCCGCCAGCGTCCGGCTCATATGCTCCACAGTCCCCACCACTTCACTGACCAGTTTTTCGCGCTGCTCGAGAATCGGTTTCTTTGCAACGTCCGACGCGAGGCTATCTGCGGTTTTCCAGAGTTGCAGAGATTTCTCAAGGGAGCTGACGCATTGCGCGAACAGTTCCTCGGCCCGTTCCTGAATTTCATCGATCATCGCCTGGTTGAGGTCGGGAGCGATGACGTTTAGCTGCCGGAAGGCGTCCCGTAACGAGCGCAGATCCTGCATGGCGTCCTCGGTACGCGTGTCGCCGTCCATCGTCAACCGGTGGTGAAAGTGGTCGAGTTTTTTGCGCTTGTCCTTTTTCTCCCGGGTGCGCTTGTCCTCTACGATTTTCTTGACCCGATCCTCCTTGCCGAGGATCAGCTTGGTCAGGAACATCCCGGCCGAGCCGAGCATCCCGCCCATGCCAACCAGCATGGCACCCACTGCCGCAGAGCCCTTCAAGCCAAGCGCGAACAGCGACGCAAACGCGGCGGAGCCCACCATGAATGGAAAGATGACCATCGGACTCCCGAGGATGTCCTGCATCACGCGCTTGGTTATGCTCTTCTCGTCCACGTTCTCGACGTTTGGCGGAAGAGGTTCATCGCAAATGAAGGCGTCGTCAACGCTGCGCTTGGCCAAGTGCTTGGTTTCGGTTCAGAACGGCACCTGCCCGACTTCGAATCTCACCGACTGGGCTGTGCCGGCGGTTGACGACGCAGGGGCCGCCTCGGTTCGCATGCGCTCGGCGGACACACCCTCCTTAACGAGGAAGTCACCGACTGACTGGGCGCGTGACTCGGCCAGGCGCTTATTGGCATCGGGATCCCCCACCGCCCGTGCCTGCCCAACGACGCGCAGATAGAAACTCGGAAAGTTATCCAGCATCTTCTTGATCCGACGCAATTCGTGTTCGCTGGAAAGCGAGATTGCTGAGGAACCCCGGCGGAACCCAATTGATTGCACATCGAGATCGCCCACCGCACGGAGACTGCCCCACTGGCTGTCGCTGAGTTTGCCGAGGTGCGCATTAGTACGGACGCCCTGCAAATCACTCGTCCCCTGCCCCAATCCGTCGATGGCGAGCGCGTTGGCCGGGTGAAAACTATCGGCCTGCATCGCGGACAGCGTCCGGTCGTAATACAGCGTGGTGTACTGTCCGTTGAGAGGGTCGGCATCCAGCGCCTGTGTCTTCAGGAGGATGTCCATGATGTTGTTGATCATGTCCTCCATGGTGAGTAGATCGCCCGCAGCAGCTCCGCTCACGAGTCCAAAGTGTGCATAATTCTCCAAGGTGTTTTTCCACTGGATACCATCAACGACCGCCTTTGCCCCATCACCGGACAGGCTTGGGTCGTCCGAACGCACCAATCCCGCAAAGCCGTTGGCGTCGTTTTGATAATGGTAGGCGGCCCGGGAATAGGCCTCGACCACGGCGCGTACCTGCTCGGGGTGGTCGCGCAAATACTCGCGCCGAGCCACCAGCACGTCGACGATCAGCCCCTTGATCTTGGAGCTGTCCAGCAACACTTTAGCACCGGGTAGTTTCTTTGCCTGCGATACGTGCGGCTCCCACATGACGTAGGCGCGCTTGTCCGATTGCGCAGCATTTTTCATGTGCTTCAACACCGCATCAGAACCGTTCGCCTCGATGATCCAGTCGCTGCCCAGGTCCGGCAGCTTGAAGTTCGACTTGACCACCCGTGCCAGAAACTCGCTGGGCGAACTGGACGTTAGAACGAAGCCGGCATCCGGTGAGTTGAGATCCTGCACGGTTTTGACGCCAGCATCGAACGCCAGCACGGCGTCTGCCCCCTTGGTCTCGTCGATGACCATGACGATCGACGCCGGAAAACGCCCCAGCTTCGCCCCGGCCATGAGCAGCGAATCGATTGTGAATACAGCCATCTCCACGTCGCCGGCCTCCAGCGCTGCAAGCCGGGCATCGTAGTCCGCCTCGTCCTCCACCATCGTCAGCCGGATTTGGTCGTAACGAAGATTCTTTTTCATCTCCTCGGAACGCATCACCGCGTAGCCACTGAAGAGGTCGGCCTGAATCTTTACCTCATGGGTGTAGCGACTATCCGATCCGGTGTCGCTCTGGAGCTGCTCCTCGTTGGGATCAGTGACGAGGAAACGATACGCCACAGCCGCAATGACCAGGATCACCAGCCAAACCACGGCGACAATGCACCCCTTGGAACTCTTGCCCTCTGACATTAACCCTTATTCTTGGAGGCTTTCACGACCGCGTAGATCCCAAACACGATTAGCAACGGACAACCGCACATCAACAACAGGCCCCCGAACATTTCCATTGCATTCGGATCATCGTCAAAGGACGGCCCCGACTGGTTCGGCGTAGAGGAGGGAGAAGACGTGTTTCGTTGTTGAGGCGGGTCAGCCCGGCGCATCACGGCGTGGTGCTTGATCGGCTCGTTGCCGGTGGTGGACAGGGTCTTGAGCATTGCCGAAGCTGTATCTCCCGGCAAATCGGCGATCATTTCGAATGCATTCTCCCCAGTTGTCCCGGCGTCCGCAGCGGACACCTCGGCGAACACCTCGTTGATAGCCTGCCGAAGTGATTCGGGATCATCCGCGCTCCGGTAGGAATGCACCATGGTGGCCAGCGTGTGCTGCGATTGCATCTCCACCCCGATGGCATCGATGGTGATGCCGCGGGAGATGATGTCCGGCGTGTAGCCATCAACCAAACCCGCATCGTTTGCCTCGCCGTCCGTGACGACCAGCAGCCGGTAGGTACCATAGCCAAATTGTTTTTTCCGGGCTTCCAACAGGGCATCGGCACCCTGCTTCATGTATTCACCAAGCGGGGTTCCTCCCTGCGAGGTGATGCTGTCGATCGCCCCGTTGAGCCGTTCATCATTCCGCGGGCCAAGCGGGTAAACCCAGTTGCCGTTCGGGAACACGAGCACGCCCACGTGAGTGGAACTGGGAATTTGCCCCAACACCTGCTTCAGCGCATCCTTGGCCACGGACATGCGGTCGGTATTAGTCCCGCGCATCGGCGAGCCCATCGAGCCGGAGGCATCGACCACTACCACCACGTTGTCGGTCACGTGCACCTCCGCTTGGCCAAGCGGCGTCAACCAGAGGCTAAGCGCAGTCAGCCCCACCCAGGCGCCGCCGGTTTTTTTGTTTAAAATCATAAATTTGTCTCCCTCACGTTTTTTAAAAATCGAAATCGGTTTCCTGCGTAACCTCGGCCGAGACACGGATCAACCGGAACTCAACCCGCATGTTCTGCTCCGCCTCGGCGGCCGAGCTTGGCTTTGCGATGAACGGCTCAGCGATGCCCACCCCTTGCGGCTGAATCTGCGACAGATCCACCCCGATGCCCTTGCCTTTCGCGTAGGCGATCACCGAGTTTTTCACGGCATCGGCGCGCTTGCGGGAGAGGTTTAACGCCGCCTGCATCGTCTGCCGCGGGTTGTACTCGTTCACCCCGTCAAAGTCCCCTGCCTCGATGGCCTTCACCAGCCGTGCCGTATCATTCAACTCAAGCGGCCGGCCGTTAAGCGAGTAGCGATAGTTGCCCCGCGTGCCGGTTCGCCGCAGCGTGCCCTTGGCGTTGCCGGCCTTGATCAGGTCGATGAGCGTCTTTGTCGGGTCAGCGTGACCACGGATGGCGACCACGGCGTTGCCGAACTTGTCCGCCATCTCAATCACACGTGTAAACTCAGCCGCATATTGCACTGCGCTGAACTCGGTCTGGTTCGGCTTAAAGTTAATGGTAAACGACACAATCGTGCGGTCATCCAGTTCACCGCCAGAACTGAGCATCTCAATCTCCTCCAGCACCGCCTCCGCCCGGAATCGTTCCCCCTGCTCAACCTCGGTTTTCGTGAGGTACTGGAGGAAGTCCTCGTGTTTATAATTCAGGCCGGACGGGAACAGCCCCATCTTCTGCTTGGCGTAGCCCAGCTTGGTCGCCAGGTCGAGCGATGCCGTTTGAAATGCCTCGAACCCGTGAAGGTTGCCCTGCTTTTCAAAAAAGCTGACGTTGCCCGGGTAGCCGGCAAAAGTGCAGTCCAGCAACAGGCCGTGCGCCTCGTCGGCGTTGGGGATGACATCCTCGGTATAAATCTGCACCGTCTGGTTCAGTAGCCCGACGTAAGCCGCATCCCGTGTTCCTGCCTCGTGTGCCGAACGCTTGTCGACCAATTCCTCTGCCGCCTTGAGATAGCCAGCCACAAACTTGCGAACCAGCGGGCGGTTGGCGTCGTAAAAATCCTTACGGCAAACGTACACGTCTGCGATCGACCGGGACAACTCCGCCGTGGACACGAGCACATGCGCTCCTTTCACCGTCCCTTCCGCGCCTGTTCCTACATCGGTCAGCGAAGTACAAAGTCCAAACATGTCCGGCGTCACGGCAAAACAGGCAGAGATGGTCGAGTCATTCCGAAACGCCTCCACCGGCGAGCCTTCACCCGTCAAGGCATCGTAATACTTCACCCGGATGTCACTCCAATCCAACTGGGCCGTTTTGAGAATGTCATCCAACATGCCGATGTGTGGACCGCCCTGCTGCACTGCCACCGTCTTGCCCTTCAGGTCGGTCACCGTCTTGATGCCCTCGCGGGCAACCATGTGGTCACCGGCCGACCAAGTCATCTGCATGATCACCACGCCCTTGGTGCGGGGGTCGGACCCGAGCACCTCCGACGCCTGCCCCATCATACGGTAGGTGCCGCGGAGGAAGGGCGATTTGCCGGAGCGGTAATCCCGCACCTGCTGGATGAAATCATCACCCGGTGTCAGGTTCAGGTTGAGCCCCTGTTTTTGAAAAATGCTGCCGGACTTCGTTTTTAGACCGCCATTGGCATAAAAGGTCGCCATGTCGCCACCCCAGATGATGAACGGCACCTGCAACCCGCCGGTCGTCTTGACCGCGCCCACCGACCCCGGCCCAACCAGCTCGGAAAACAGTTTGTTTTGCGCGGAAACACCGGAAACAACCAGCCCGAGAGCCAGCCCTAACGCGAATAATTTGTTCGTTTTCATTCCTTTAAATTGCCTGCTCCGCGTTAAATAGCCCAAAATAAACTAATTAGCAATTACAATTTTGTATTTTTCACTATAGTTCCACCCTCCGATTAGGCATTGAATCCACCCCGGTTCAACGCCACATTGCACCCCCATAACGTGGCTCTACCGCACGAACGTTACCTCGACCAATCCGCAGGCACCCGGCTGATCACCACTCCGCCGAAACCCGGCCTACGCTTGGTCTTGGTCATCCCCTGCCATGACGAGCCGGATCTGCCCGGGGCACTCCGGCATCTGGCCAAGTGTGATCCCCCGCTTGGCCAAGCGGAGGTCATCGTTATCATCAACGCCTCCGCCAACCACTTGGAATCCGTTCACGAACAAAATCGGCAGTCTCTTGGCCAAGCGCAGGATTGGCTCGAGTCCCGAGGCGACCACTGGCTGCCCATCCACCTACTGCACCTGCCCGACCTGCCGAGCCGCCATGCCGGGGTCGGACTGGCGCGCAAGCTCGGAATGGACGAGGCGCTTCGGCGGCTGGCCGACGTTGGCCAGGCGGAGGAGGGGTTGATCCTCTGTTTCGATGCCGACTGCCGCTGCACGACCAATTACTTCACCGGCATTGAGTCTCACTTTGCCGAGCGCCCGAATTGCCCCGGTGCCAGCCTGCACTTCGAGCATCCGCTTGGCCAAGAGGAGATGGAGCAGATGGGTTTCGGCGCGCCCGGCCAAGCGCTTGGCCAAGCCGGGTTCAACGGCATCGCCGCCTACGAACTACACCTGCGCTACCACGTTCGGGTGCAGAAATGGATCGGCTTTCCCTACGCCTTCCAGACGATCGGCTCCGCCATGGCCGTCCGGGCCTGGGCGTACGTCAAGCAGGGCGGCATGAACCGCCGCCACGCCGGGGAGGATTTTTATTTCCTCCAGAAAATCAGCTGGCTTGGACCGATCAGCGAGTTATCCACCGTCACCGTGTTCCCCTCACCAAGGCTGTCTGGGCGAGTTCCGTTTGGCACCGGTAAGGCCGTTGGCGACTATATCGAGTCAGGGCAACAAACCACGTATCCACTGCAGGCCTACCGCGATGTGGAATGGCTGATCGTTCAGGCGAATCCGCTTTGGGAAAGCGGCCGGTTTTCCGAACCGCCGCCGGATTCACTTGGTCGCTTTTTTGGGGAAGAATTCATCGAGTCGGTTGTCCCGGAGATTCGCCAAAACTCAACCGGCCCGGAGTCATACCGCAAACGATTCTTTCGCTGGTTCAACGCCTTCCGGTTGATGAAATATCTCAACTTCTCGAGGGACAAAATATACGGGGCCATCCCTGTCGAGACAGCCGCCCGGGCGCTGCTCAACGAAATGGGAGTCGCCGCTGAAAATGAAAACACGGCCGAGTTGTTGAGACGATACCGCCAACTCGACCGCGCTCAGAGAAATTAACCTGATTTACCGACGGCCCTTAAGCTTTGTCGCGCGTTCCTGCAGCCAAACCAGATCCGGATTGCGCATATTACTATGTGCATGGTTTCCCCAATGGGCTTCCTTAGTTCGTGCTTGAAGTTCCTTCGTGTCCTTGCCCATCCACTTGCGCACCTTGGTGGAGCCGTCCATGTAGCCCAAGGCTGAAGAGCCTGCGTGGTGACCGGCGGGCACATGGTAAAAGTTCTGTTTCATGTTAACGCCGTAGAAAGGTCGACAAAGGCTCACAGGGTGCACCTCAACAAACGTGAAAATCTCAGCTGGGCCACGGGCCGAGTCCGCCATTTTCAGATAGGACTGGTAGCGTGGATTCGGCTGATTGCGATAGGCTGGTTCACCCTGCCCGCGCGAAGTATCCCAGCCCACAAAACTATTTAGCGCATAACTTCTCAGCCGAGGCATCTCCCTGCGACCGATCTTTTGCGTGCTCTTGTCGGTGGGACACTTGTAAACCCCCTTGGTCTGAATGTACTGCCCGAACAAAGACAGCCGCTTGTCGATCAGCATCTCCGGCTTGAGCGCATCCTCCGGCCGCGAGGAAAATACACCGCCCACCCACGTCTTTTTAATAAGGCCGTTGCCGTTGTGCACCACCTTGTCTTCGTGGTCATCGGCATATAGCTGCATCATGATCCCAAGCTGCTTGAAATTATTCAGGCAGAGTGCCTGATGCGCCTTAGCCTTGGCCTTGGCCAACGCCGGCAGCAACAGGCTGGCCAGAATCGCAATGATTGCGATCACCACCAGCAACTCAATCAAAGTAAATCCACTTGTTCTCTTTTTGTTTTTCATAATTGATACTCCACCTTCTCCCATACCCGGGCCACGAGCATTTGCCCTAAAAAACACACGCTTAAGGCCGAAACATACCCCTTGGCCAAGCGTTTGCAACATGTAAAGTTATCCCTTTTTGAAGTCAATTTTAGAGTCCAAGCCGTCTTTGCACCTGGCCAAGCGCCCACTCGGCGTGCTCGGCAATGAGCGGCTCGGGATCTCCGCAGGCGCGCTCCAGCGCCGGGATCGCCGCCGCATCCCCGACATTTCCCAGCGCCACGCAGACGTTGCGCAGCACGCCCCGGCGCTTGGTTCGTTTCATCGGAGTACCACGAAACTTTGCCCGGAACCCATCGCCGTCCAGCGCGAGCAATTCAAGCAGGTCCGCTTGACCGAGGTCCAACCGGTGATGCTCCGCCATCATTCGGCCCTCCCCGGCGAACCGATTCCACGGACAGGCTGCAAGGCAGTCGTCGCACCCGTAAATCCGGTTGCCAATCATCGGCCGAAACTCCTCCGGGATGCTCCCCTTCAGTTCGATGGTCAGGTAGGAAATGCAGCGCCGGGCATCCAGTTGAAACGGCGCGGTGATCGCCCCGGTCGGGCAGGCGTCGATGCAGTCGGCGCACTTGCCGCAATGGTTTTGCTCCGGCTCATCCGGCTCCAGCTCGGCCGTAGTGATGATCTCTGAAATGAAAAACCAGTTACCCAGCTCACGGCTGATGAGGTTCGTGTGTTTGCCGATGAACCCCAACCCGGCGCGTTGGCCAAGGTCGCGCTCAAGCAACGGGCCGGTATCCACGTACCAGAGTGAGCGCGTGCCCTCGCCGGCCAGCGACTGGACACTCTCCGTCAATTGGCCAAGCGCTTGGCCAAGCGTGTCGTGGTAATCGTTGTAGCGGGCGTACCGCGCGATGATTCCCCGGTTGGCGGTCTCCTTTTCCTCCGACGCACTCCCGTAACTTGCGGCAAGCGTGATGACCGAACGCGCGTGCTCGAGTACCAACTGCGGATCAACCCGCTTGTGCGCGTTGCGCTCCAACCAACCCATCGAGCCGTGGCGCTGATTCTTCAGCCAGTCGAGAAAATGCCCGGCACTCTCTGGAGGCTTGGCGGTGGTGACCCGGCAATCGTCGAATCCCAGTTCCAACGCGCGCTGGCGGATCGCCGCTTTCATCACGCGCGCGCGCCGATCGCCCCACGGTATTGGCTGAGGATCAACTGGGCCACATCCTTGGCCGATCGGTACTCGGTGTTCACCAGCATATCGGCCCGGCAGTAGGCCGGCTTGCGCTCCTCCATGAGGTCGATGATGCGCTGCCGGGGATTCTCCGCCTGCAACAATGGCCGGTGAGATTGATCCTTCACCCGGCGCCAGATCGAGTCGGGCGAGGCCCAAAGACAAAACACCATCGCGTACTGCTTCATGGTGTCCATGTTGGCGTGGTCGACCAGCAGCCCGCCCCCGGTGGCGATGACTGTTTCGCTGCGCTCGGCCAGGCGCGTGACCACCTCGCGCTCGTAGCGGCGAAACGTCTCCTCTCCGTGTTCTTCGAAAATTCTCGGGATGCTCATCCCGACATGTTCCTCAATAAACAGGTCGGTGTCCAAAAACTCAAAACCACTGACCCTGGCCACGACGCGGCCAACAGCCGTCTTGCCGCAGCCCATGAAACCGGTCAGTGCGATGTTTTGAATGTCTCGTTCCGCATCCACGCCGCGAACCTACAACAATCGGATTTCGGTTGCCCGACATTTCACCCAAAACTCGACCCGCCCACTCCCCCACCGTACGCTGTCGGCACGTGAATCACTGGTCACCAACTCTCCTTTTTACCAGCTTCGGGCTGGCAGGCCTGCAGGCTGCCGAACCATCAGCGGACGAGTTTTACCTGCGCGACACGGTGCAGACAATCCGCCTCACCATTAGCAAAGGGAACCTGCAAAAAATGCACGACTCCCTGCCGGAGCGCATCTACGTACCGGGCAACTTTCGCTGGGGCGATGTGAAACTGAAAAACGTCGGCATCCGCTACAAGGGCAACAGTTCCTCGCGGCCGGAGCAACGGCACAAGCGCAGTTTTCTCATCAAGGTCAACGAGTTTGAAAAAGGTACACGCTTCCTCGGGCTGCGCCGCATCGCATTGGACAACGGCGTGCAGTTCGGCAGCCTGTTCAGCGAACCCGTCATCACGGACATCCTCCGTGCCGAGGGCATCCCGGCATCGCGCTACAACTACGCGCGTGTTTTTCTCAACGACAAATTCATCGGCGTGTACGGAAACGTCGAGCGCATCGACGAATCATTCGTCGCGACGCACTTCCCCGGAAAAAAGGGGCCGCTCTACAAGGTGCACATGCCCGGCCCCGGCGCCATGCTGAACTACGCCGGCGACGATGTGAACGAATACAAAAAAGCCTTCGAGCCAAAGACCAATGCCGCCGACAAAAAGTACGACGAACTCATCGAACTTTTCCGAGACATCGAGCTTGGCCTGAAAACAAGGGACGCCGCTCCACTCGAGCAACAGCTTCGGATGGATGAGTTTTTGAAAACCACCGCCATCATGTTGTTCGCCGGCTGCTTCGACCAGCTCACCGGCTGGAATCCGCACAACTACTATCTCTATCGACATCAGGGCACCGGCAGGTGGAGTTACATTCCGTGGGATCTCGACGTTGGTTTTGCTGACCGCGCATTCGGACGGCTGCCTGTTCTCGAGGGCTGGAACGCCGCCTGGCCGGTTCCCGGCGGCCCGCCCAAGCCGATCCTCGAAGCTATCGTCACCCAGCCGGAGTTGCTCAAGCGATACCGCGCCATCGCCGATGGCATTCTGGAAAAACATTTCAAGCCGAAGAAACTTCACCGGCAGTTCGACGAACTACATGCCCTCATCCGGGACGACCTCGCCAAGGACCCTTTCCCCAGCCGGCGCATCACCAACCCGAACGATAAGGGCTACGAGGATATCCTTAACAAACTCAAGCAGTTCACCACCAAGCGGTATCAACTGGCACGCCGCCAACTTGATCAGCCCGGCAAACGACCCAAGCCGCATCCCGGTTACCGGCCAAAAAACCAACGTGAACCGGCTCCGGGCAACGCCCCCAACGGCCCGACCGGGCTGAAGGTCGTTTCCGCCTCCCACAACACCATCAGGCTCCAGTGGAATGACAACGCGGAAAACGAGGCCGGCCACGTCGTACAGCGCGCCAGCCGCGAATCGAATTGGAAATTTCGCAACCACATCCCCCGCCCCGGTCGGAGCGAAACTGAGGCTGTCGATGATCGGGGCGAACCCGGGCAGAAGTATCGCTATCGCGTGTACGCAGTGTTTCAGTCACCGCGCGGCATGGCCGGCTCGAAGCCTTCCAACGAGGTCGAGATCACCACGAAAAAAAAGGGCGACCAATGATCCCGCGAAAACTCGACCCTCCCTGTGGCCGACCGTAGACTGCGCCTGTGTTTAAGCCGTGCATCGACCTGCATGACGGCAGGGTGAAACAAATCGTCGGAGGCTCCATCGATGACAGCCAACCCGACTCGCTCCGCACCAATTTCGTCTCGGAAAAACCTCCCGCTTGGTTCGCCGAATTGTACCGTCGCGACGACCTACGCGGTGGCCACGTCATCAAGCTGGGTCAGGGAAACGACGATGCCGCACGCAAGGCACTCGCCGCATGGCCAGGTGGGCTGCAGGTCGGCGGCGGCATCACGGCCGACAACGCGGCCGAATGGATCGATGCCGGGGCATCGCACGTTATCGTTACCTCGTGGCTCTTTCGCGACGGCCAACTCGATGAGGGTCGACTCGACCAGCTCGGCCAAGCGCTTGGCCAAGCGCGGCTCGTCATCGACCTCAGCTGCCGCAGGCGCGACGGCGATTACTTCGTCGTTACCGATCGTTGGCAGACTTTCACCGACCTCCGCGTCAACGCCAACACGCTGGGCCGTCTGGCCAAGCGCTGCGACGAATTTCTCATTCATGGCGTCGACGTCGAGGGGCTTGGCCAAGGGATCGACGAAGATCTCGTCCGACTCATCGCCGAGCACAGCCCCATCCCCGCCACCTACGCCGGCGGAGCCAAGTCGATGGAGGATTTGCAGCGTGTCACCGCGCTTGGCCAAGGGCGGGTCCACCTCACCATCGGCTCCGCGCTCGACATCTTCGGCGGCAACGGCGTGCGCTACGAAGACGCCGTGGCGTTTAATCGAAAAAATGGCGAGGACTCGCAGGCTCGTCCCTACAGCGAAAACCAAGCGTAATCCTAAAATAAGTTCATTGATCCAATAAAAAACCCCGCTTGGCTAAGCGGGGTTTTGGTCAAATTGAGTGCAGCTCTTACTTCGTGCTGAACTTATGGATGGTGGTCTGCGTATACTTTTCCTTCGGACGCAGCACCGTGCTGGGGAATTGCGGCTGATTGATTGAGTCCGGATAATGCTGGGTCTCCAGACAAAATGCGTTTCGGAACTCGTACTTCCAGCCACCCTTGCCCACCTCGGAGCCATCCAGATAGTTGCCGGTGTAAAACTGGATGCCCGGCTCGGTGGTGAAAATCTCCAGCACACGGCCTGACCCACCCTCTTCTACACGGGCCGCGAGGCTCAGCTTGCCGAACTCGGTTTTGTTGAGGCAGTAGTTGTGATCGTACCCGCCCGGGTCACCGGTCAGCTTGGCGATCCGCGCACCGATCTTGGTCGGCTTGAGGAAACTCATCACATCGTCGACCTTCAGGATTTCGCCGGTTGGGATGCCGGTGTTGTCGACCGGGGTGTAGTGGTCGGCGTTGAGATGCAGTACGTGGTCGAGGATCGTGCCCTTGCCGGCCAGATTCCAGTAGGCGTGATTGGTGAGATTCACCGGGGTGGCCTTGTCGGTGGTGGCGAGGTAGTCAATCCGCAGCTCGTCGTCGTCGGTAAGCGTGTAGGTCACCTTCATTTTGAGTGCGCCGGGATACCCCTCGTCACCGTCCGGGCTCGTGTGGCTGAACGCCACCGCCTGGCCGTTGTTGCTGCGCACGACACGCGCGGACCAGACCTTTTTGTCGATGCCGATGTTGCCGCCGTGCAGGTGGTTGGGATCGTTGTTCGTGGCCAGCGTGTACTCCTTTCCATCGAGCGTGAACTTGCCCTTGGCGATACGGTTGGCCACGCGCCCGGTGGTCACGCCGAGGTAGGAGTGACCGTCGAGATAATCCTCCAGCTTGTCGTGCCCGAGGACCACGTCACCGAGCTTGCCGTTCTTGTCCGGCACATGCATCTCGGTGAGCATCGCGCCGTAGGTGATGATCTTTGCCTTCAACCCGTTTTTGTTGGTCAGGATGTAGGCGTCCACCTTTTTGCCGTCTTCGGTTTTTCCAAATGCTTCTTTTTTCACGGAACCCTTCTTTTTCTTTTTCGCGGCCAAGGCCGGTTGTTCGACTGCCGCGCCGGCGAGGATCATCCCCGCCGCAAAAAGTGCCATTGTTTTCTTCATAATTGTTGTCAGTAATCCCGCCGCTTGGCGTGGTGTGAAGTGGCGCACTTTTCTATTGGCCCGACTGCCCGCTGTCAACGCCATTCGAAACCAAGCGCTTGGCCAAGCGATAAAAAAACGGGAACCGTTTCCGGTTCCCGCTTGAGATTGATCTGTGCGCTTGGCCTAGGTGAGGGTGATTTGATCGCCCTCCTTGAGGGTGACAATCGCCTTCTTCCAACGCGGGGTGCGGCCCTCGTGGCGGGTGCGCTTACGACGCAACCGACCGCTCATGTTCATGGTGTTGACGCGGTCGACCTTGACCTTGAACAGGATTTCCACGGCACGACGAATATCGTTCTTGTCAGCAGCCGGGTTGGCCACGAGGTGGACCTGCTGGCGGATGACGGCCTTGCCCCCCTTTTTCTGGGCGGCCAGTTCGGCCATCGCGTCACAGCGTTCCTGTACAGCCATGACTTTCTCGGTCAGGCGTACGGTTTTAATGACTTCAAATGGGCTCATGTTGGTTACTTGCTCAGGCGTTGTTCAAACTTCTCGTAGCCGTCCTTGGTGAAGACCAGGACATCGGGCCAGAGGATTTCGTAGGTGTTCAGCGAGTCGCTGGTGGTGGAGCGCACGCGCTGGATGTTGCGCGCGGAGAGCGCCACATTGCGGTCCGCCTCGCCGGTGACGAGCACGGCACTGCTGTACTGCATCTTGGCCGACTTGGCGGGATCAACGCCCAGTGCGTTGAGTGTTTTGGCCAACTCGGCTGTCGCCGGTTTCTCCAGGCTCAACCCGTCGACGATCAGCACCTGACCTTCCTTGACGCGCTCGGTGAATGCCTTGCGCACGGCGAGGTCACGAACTTTCTTGTTGAGTTTCTTGATGTAGACGCGGGGCTTGGGGCCGTGGGCCACGCCACCGCCACGCCAGATGGGGTTGCGCTTGTAGCCGACACGGGCGCGGCCGGTGCCTTTCTGGCGCCACGGCTTTTTGCCGCTGCCGGCGACCTCGGCCACGGTCTTGGTGCTGGCCGTGCCGGAACGCTGTGAAGCGTTGTAGGCAACGACCGCCTCGTGAACCGCCTGTTGGCCCTTGTCATCGTCCACCGGGGTGAACTTGGCCTCCAGTTCGCCCTGATCGGCGCCGGTGGTGTCCTTGATTGCTAATTTCATTTTCTAAAATCTCCCGTCCCTTACTTTTTTTGTTTGGGCTTTTTCTTTGCCTCACGGATGACGACGTAGTCTCCATTGGCGCCGGGGATGGCTCCCTTGACGAGTAGGAGGTTGTCGTCGGCGAGCACCTGGATGACCTCGAGGTTTTGCACCGTGCGGTTGGCCTGTCCCATGTGGCCGGGCATTTGTTTGCCCTTGATCACGTAGCCGGGTGTCGAGCCCGCGCCGATGGAACCGGGACGACGACGCCAGCCACCGGAACCGTGTGAAGCACGGCCACCGCCGAAGTTCCAACGCTTTACAACGCCCTGAAATCCGCGGCCCTTGGTCTTGCCGATGACGTCGACGTAGTCGCCGGCTTCAAACACGTCCGCGCCGATGGAGTCACCGGGATTCACCTCGAGGGAGAAGTCGCGGAATTCCTTGATGCGACGCACCGGGTTGATGGCCCGATCCTCCCAGGCCTTGCGGTTGGCCAAGCGGTCCTTGCCCTTGACGGTGCGACCGGGGGAGCGTGATGTAAAATTGTCCTGTCCGTTGTGTGCCTTGAGGTGACCGCGCTTGGCCAAGCTCAGGCGCTGCTCCTTTTGCTCGTCGAAGCCAAGCTGCACGGCCTCGTAGCCGTCCTTCTCGGTCGTCTTGCGCTGCAGCACATGGTTGGGACCGGCCTGCACGACTGTGACGCTGACCGCCCTGCCGTCCTTGGTGTACACCCGGGTTTGACCCAGTTTTTTTCCTAACAATCCAACCATGACTACTCAGATTTTAATGGTGATGTCGACACCTGCGGGCAGGTTCAACTTTTTCAACTCGTCCACGGTCTTGGCCGTGGGTTCCATGATGTCGATCAGGCGCTTGTGTGTGCGCTGCTCGAAGGTCTCATGGGCCTTCTTGTCGACGTGCGGGGAGCGTCCCACGGTGAAGCGCTCAATCCGGGTCGGAAGCGGGATCGGACCCGCGACCAGTGCACCCGTGCGTTTCACCGTCTCGACGATATCCCCGGCCGACTGGTCGATCACACGGTGATCGTAAGCCTTCAGGCGAATTCGTATGCGGTTCTTTGGCATGATTAATCCTTTTTAAGTACGTGCCGGTTCTCTGGTTTTGCCGCTGATGACTTCCTCGGCAATGCTGCTCGGCACTTCTTCAAAACTAAATGGTTCCATGGAGTAGGAGGCGCGGCCCTTGGACAGCGAGCGGACTGCAGTGGCGTAACCGAACATCTCGGCCAGCGGCACCTCACAGGTCAATGTGCAGATCTGCTTTGAGTCCATCTCCATCCCGAGAATCTTGCCGCGTCGGCGGTTCAAGTCGCCCATGACGTCGCCCTGGGATTCCTCCGGGGTGACAACCTCCACCTTCATGATCGGCTCGAGCAGGACGAGGTTGGCCTTTTTACAGGCTTCCTTGACTGCAAAGATGCCGGCCATCTTGAATGCCAGTTCGTTGGAGTCGACCTCGTGGTACGATCCATCGACCACCTCGACCCTGACATCGACCAGCGGGTATCCGGCCAGCACACCACCGGCGATGGCCTCGCGGATGCCGGCCTCCACGGCGTTGTGATATTCCTTCGGGATAACACCACCGACGATCTTGTTCTCGACCTCGATGCCCTTACCACGCTCGTTCGGTGCGATGTTGATGATCGCGTGGCCGTACTGACCACGACCGCCGGACTGGCGGACGAACTTGCCCTCGCCCTCTGCCGGGGCCGTGATGGCTTCGCGGTAGGAAATCTGCGGGGCACCCACGGTGGCCTCCACCTTGAACTCACGCAACATGCGGTCGCGGATGATGTCCAGGTGCAGCTCACCCATGCCGGCAATGATCAACTGGCCGGTCTCTTCGTTGGTGAACATCCGGAAGGTCGGGTCTTCCTCGGAAAGTCGTTGCAGCGCCTCGGACATCTTTTCGCGGTCGCCGCTGGAGTTTGGCTCCACGGCCATCGAGATCACCGGCTCAGGGAAGGTCGGCGGCTCGAGCATCACGTCCAGTTCCTTGTCGCAAAGTGTGTCACCGGTGGTGACGTTCTTGAGTCCCACGATCGCGGCGATGTCACCGGAGTAGATCGAGTCCACATCGGTTCGCTTGTCGGCCTGCAGCATGATCAGGCGGCTGACGCGATCACGCTTGCGGGTGCGGGGATTGTAAATGGTGTCGCCCTTGTTGATCTGGCCTGAATAAACTCGGAGAAATACGAGCTTGCCCACGAACGGGTCGGTCCAAAGCTTGAATGCCAGTGAGCAGAATTTGCCGTTGTCATCCGGCTTGACGGTGACCTCTGTTTTCTCGTCGTGAGCCTCGACTGCCGTGGCAGGCGGGATGTCCAGCGGTGACGGGAGGTAATCCACCACGGCGTCCATCAGCGGCTGCACGCCCTTGTTCTTGAAGGCAGATCCGCCGAGCACCGGCACGAACTTGAGCGAGCAGGTCAGACGGCGGATGGCGGTCTTGAGGACTTCCGGTGTCACCGGTTTTTCCTCGAGGATCAACTCGGCCACCTCGTCGTCAAGGTTGGAGACTGCCTCAACAAGCTGCTCCAAGGCCATAGCCGCTTCATCCTTCAAATCATCCGGAATTTCGGTGATCTCATACTTGATGCCGGTCTCGTCGTCCGGATCGTAAATCAGAGCCTTTTGGTTAACGACATCCACTACGCCTCGGAGTTGGTCCTCGGCACCGACTGGTATGCCCACCGGATGAGCCTCAGCTCCAAGTTTGTTTCGGAGGTCACTGACTGCTTTGTTAAAGTCAGCACCTGTTCGATCCATCTTATTGATGAACGCTATGCGAGGCACGTTGTACTTAGTGGCTTGCCGCCAAACGGTCTCAGACTGGGGTTGCACACCGGCCACACCACAGAAAACGGCCACAGCCCCGTCGAGCACACGCATGGATCGCTCCACCTCTGCAGTGAAGTCCACGTGACCTGGGGTGTCGATGATGTTGACGCGATTGTCGATCTCCGTGAATAGCTTGGTGATGCCCTCCTCGCGCTGTTTCCAGAAGCATGTAGTGGCGGCGGATGTGATTGTGATGCCTCGCTCGCGTTCCTGCTCCATCCAGTCGGTGACGGTGTTTCCATCGTGCACCTCCCCGATCTTGTGCATAAAACCGGTGTAGAAGAGGACGCGCTCAGTAGTCGTGGTCTTGCCAGCATCAATGTGCGCGGCGATTCCGATGTTGCGTGTGCGCTCCAGCGAATACTCACGATCTGGCGAGTTAATCTCCTTATTATGTTCCAATATGGCTGTCATTTCTTATTTGTTAACATCCAAAAAACGATTTCAATATTCCCAAGCTATTTCAGAGAGCGAAGCACCCCGGATAAACGGAAGCGCTTTTTTGCGCTTGGCCTAGAGTTTGGCCGAGCGATCAGACCATTACCAGCGGAAGTGCGCGAAAGCCTTGTTTGACTGGGCCATCTTGTGCATCTCGTCTCTCTTCCGGATGCAACTCCCCTGGCCCTCGCTGGCCTCCCGAATCTCGGAGGCCAAGGCGTCCTTCATAAGCACTCCCTTGCGGGCATGCGAAAAGCTGACCAACCAGCGGAGGGCCAAGGCGGTTTGGCGACTGCCGCTAATCTCGAGAGGAATCTGATAGGTCGCACCACCCACACGGCGGGACTTGACCTCAAGGCGCGGACGAGCGTTGCTGACGGCCCGCTCCAAAACTTCGAGCGGGTTGGTTCCCTGCTTTTCGGCAGCGATCTTGTCAAAGGCACTGTAGACGATCTTTTCGGCCACGCTTTTCTTGCCCTTGCGCATGGTGAAGTTCACCAAAAGGGTTACAAGCTTGCTCCCGTAGCGAGCGTCCGGTGCTACGTCTCTTTTTTCTGCTCTGCGGCGGCGTGCCATCTTCTGCTCTGTCTTTCTAAGTAATTATTTCTTGGCCGCCTTGGGTCGCTTGACCCCGTACTTGGAGCGACTGCGACGGCGCTTCTCAACACCGGTGGCGTCCAACGCACCACGAACCACGTGGTAGCGCACACCTGGCAAATCCTTCACACGACCACCTCGCACCAGCACAATGGAGTGCTCCTGCAAACTGTGGCCCTCGTCCGGAATGTAGGCGATGATCTCGAACCCGTTGGTCAGGCGCACTTTGGCCACCTTCCGCATGGCGGAGTTTGGCTTCTTCGGCGTACGGGTGTACACCTGCAGACAAACCCCACGCTTGAACGGGCAGTTCTCCAGCGCACGAGACGCTGACTTGTTCTTCACCTTGGCCCGTCCCTTGCGGACTAGTTGGTTAATTGTCGGCATTAAAAATTCCTATGAATTCGTACTATTTCTGGACGATTAAGCGTCCGTTCCCCCTCCGAGGGGCGGGGAGACTACCAAAACGCATTTTTGATGCAACCCGTTTTTTGAACATTTTATCGTCTTGAATTGTCGTGCTGCGGTTTAGCCCAGAAGCGGGTTGTCGAATATCGGCTCTTCCTTCTCTTCTTCCTCGACTTCCGGAGCAGCGACCTCTTCGACCAACGGCTTGAGCTTCGCGCTGCGATGCAGGTCTGCACCCGTGCCAGCCGGCACGATATGTCCCATGATCACATTTTCCTTGAAGCCCTTGAGTGGATCGACCTTGCCAAGCGTGGCCGCATCGGTCAGCACCCGTGTGGTGTCCTGGAACGATGCCGCACTCAGGAAGCTGTCTGTCTCCAGCGAGGCCTTGGTGATGCCAAGCAGCACCGGCTGACCCTCGGCGGGTTGACCGCCCATCTTTTCGATCTCCTCGTTCTCCCCCTCAAAGGTGAGCTTCTCAATCTGTTCGCCCCAGAGGAACGACGTGTCGCCGGTCTCGGTGATACGAACCTTGCGCATCATCTGGCGCGCGATGATCTCGATGTGCTTGTCGTTGATCGTCACACCCTGCAGTCGGTACACCTCCTGCACCTCGTTCACGAGGTGATCCTGCAGTTCCTTCGGACCGCAGACGTCGAGAATCTCGTGCGGGTCGACCGGCCCTTCGGTCAACTGCTGACCCTTCTTGACCTTGTCACCCTTGAACACGATGACGTGTTTGCCGATTGGGATGAGATGCTCCTCTTCCTCCTCGGACTCAACGTCGCGGATGATGATGGAGCGCTTGCCCCTTACAGTCGGGCCGAAGTCTACCTCACCGTCGATCCTGGAAATCTCGGAACCGTCCTTAGGCTTGCGTGCCTCGAACAACTCCGCAACACGAGGCAGACCCCCGGTAATGTCCTTCGTCTTGGCAGCCTTTCGGGGAGTCTTGGCAATCAGGCTGCCCGCCACGATGGTATCTCCCTCCTCCACGACGATATGCGCCCCGGACGGGATCGGATAGTTCGCGATCGGTTCACCCTTGCTGTTGGCCACGATGACCTGCGGATGCAAATCTTCCTTGTAGTCGATGACCACCAGCGACAACTGGCCGGTGGCTTCGTCCATCTCCTGCTTGATGGTCACACCCTCGATGATGTCGTGGAATTTGATCGCACCCGGTTTCTCGGAGATAATCGGCACGTTATACGGATCCCACTGGACGAAGACCTCGCCCTTTTTGACCTTGCCGCCATCTGGAATCGTGATCACGGATCCGATGACGACGTTGTAGCTTTCCAGTTCGTCGCCGGTTTTTTCGTCAATGACGAACACCATGCCGTTCTTGTTTAGGATGATGTTGTTACCATCCTCCAATTCCACCTTACGGAGATCCTGATATTTCAGCACACCCGCATTGCGAGCCTCAATCTGTGGCTGCTTAAACACGGAGGAGGCGGTACCACCGATGTGGAAGGTACGCATGGTCAACTGCGTGCCTGGCTCACCGATCGACTGCGCAGCGATGATGCCGACTGCCTCACCCATGGCCGCCAAGTTGCCGGTGGCCAGATTGATGCCATAACATTTTTGACAGACACCTCGCTTGGATTCGCAGGTCAGTACGGAACGAATCCGAACCCGCTCCACGCCGGCATCGTCGATTGACTTGGCGTGCGCCTCGTCGATCACCTGCCCAGACTCGCAAAGGAATTCCTCCGGATTGATCGGGTTCGCGATGTCCTCGACCGCAGTACGGCCCACGAGGCGATCCTTCAGTTTGACCACTTCGTCCTCACCTTCGTAGATGGCTTGGCGCCAAATACCGTTGGTGGTGCCACAGTCGACCTCACTAATGATGAGATCCTGTGCCACATCGACGAGTTTACGGGTCAGGTAACCGGAGTCGGCTGTCTTCAACGCCGTATCAGCCAGACCCTTCCGGGCGCCGTGCGTCGAGATAAAGTAATCCAACACCGTGAGGCCTTCACGGAAGTTGGCGAGAATCGGTTTTTCGATGATGTCACCAGACGGCTTGGCCATGAGGCCGCGCAACCCGGACAACTGGCGAACCTGCTGGCGGTTGCCACGCGCACCGGAGTCCACCATCAACCAAACCGGATTGAACTCATCGCTGCCACCGTTGTGGTCCAACACCTTGAGCATCACGTCCGCGATCTGGTCGGTGCAGTGGGTCCAGATATCGATCACCTTGTTGTAACGTTCGCCCGGTGTGATCACACCGCGGCGATACTGCTTGTCGACATCCTCGATTTGCTTGTGTGCCTTCTGAATTTCCTTGGCCTTCTCGCCCGGGATGATCATGTCCTCAAAGCCCATCGAGATGCCGGCCTTGGTCGCCTCGGCGAAGCCAAGCTTCTTGAGTTCGTCGAGCACCTTGACGGTCTCCTCATGGCCGCAGTGGCGGTAGCAGTTCCAAATCACATCACCCAACGCACCCTTGTTGACGACGATGTTCGGGAAGCCAATTTCGTTCGGCCAAATCTCGCTGAACACCACGCGACCGACGGTGGTCTCGATGATCTTGTTGGTCATGTCGCCGTAGGGAGTTTCCGTCCCGATGTCCGGATTGGCCATGCGCACCACGTCGTGGATGTGCAACGCACCGTCTGCAAACGCGAAGAGCACCTCCTCCTTCGAGCCGAACAGGCTAACGTGCTTCTGCTTCTTGCGAACCACGCCACGTGGTTCAGCGGTCAGGTAATAACAACCCAAAACGATGTCCTGCGATGGCGTGATGATCGGCTTGCCGCTGGATGGTGAGAACAGGTTGTTCGGCGCCATCATCAACAGGCGCGCCTCCATCTGTGCCTCAACGGACAACGGCACGTGCACTGCCATCTGGTCGCCGTCGAAGTCGGCGTTGTATGCACTACAGGTCAACGGGTGCAGTCGAATCGCCTCACCCTCGATCAGTGTCGGTTCAAATGCCTGAATGGAAAGTCGGTGCAACGTGGGGGCGCGGTTCAGCAAAACCGGATGCTCCTTGGTCACCTCTTCCAACACGTCCCATACCTCAATGGTCTGGCGCTCAATCAGTTTCTTGGCGGATCGTACGGTATGCACGTAGCCAAGTTCCTTGAGCCGCCGAATGATGAACGGCTCGAACAAAACCAGTGCCATCTTCTTGGGCAGGCCGCACTGATGCAGCTTCAAGTCCGGCCCGATCACGATCACGGAACGGCCGGAGTAATCCACACGCTTGCCGAGAAGATTTTGACGGAAGCGACCGCTCTTGCCCTTGAGCATATCGCTCAAAGACTTGAGGGCGCGGTTGCCGGCGCCAGTGACGGCGCGACCGTGGCGACCGTTGTCGAACAACGCGTCCACTGCCTCCTGCAACATGCGCTTCTCGTTTCGGATGATCACCTCCGGCGTCTTGAGAGCCAGAAGATTCTTCAATCGGTTGTTCCGGTTGATCACCCGTCGGTAAAGATCGTTCAGGTCGGATGTCGCAAAGCGGCCACCTTCCAGCGGAACCAAGGGGCGCAGGTCCGGCGGGATCACCGGCAGCACGGTCAGCACCATCCACTCCGGACGGCTCTTGGACTTGATAAAGCCCTGGTACACCTTGATGCGCTTGGCCAATTTCTTGCGAATCTGCTTACTGCGCGTCTCGGTCATGGCCTGTTGCAACTGATCAACACCTGCCTCCAGATCGATCAATGCCGCAGAATCATGCACCGCCTCCGCACCCATCTTGGCCACGAAAGCGTCCGGGCCGTAGGTGTCCCGTGCATCGCGGAACTCCATCTCGGTGAGTAGCTGATTTTTCTCCAGCGGCGTGTCGCCGGGATCCACCACGAGATAATCCTCGTAGTAAATGACCCGCTCGAGGTTGCGCGCGGTTACGTCGAGAACGAGACCGATGCGCGAGGGCATGCATTTGAAAAACCAGATGTGCGTCACCGGCACGGCCAGCTCGATGTGGCCCATGCGCTCACGACGAACGCGTGCCTGGGTGACCTCCACACCGCAGCGGTCACAGACGACACCACGATGCTTGATCCGCTTGTACTTGCCGCACGAGCATTCCCAGTCCTTGACCGGACCGAAGATTCGCTCGCAGAAAAGGCCGCCCTTCTCCGGCTTGAACGTGCGGTAGTTGATCGTCTCCGGGTTTTTGACTTCACCCTTGGACCAGGACCGGATGGACTCCGGCGATGCCACCGCGATGGCGACATGATCCACATGGTTGACCTTGTCCAGTCCGAGCAACTCGCGTGAGGATTCTGCTGTATTAATCATTTTTAAACTCCTGGGGTTCCGCTTGGCCTCTGTTATTCGCCGCCCAACAACGCATGGGGTGAGGCACTCTCCGCCTTGGCCTGATCAACCGGGTTCGTGTATCCCACGGTCACGTTCAGGCCAAGCGACTGCATTTCCTTGACCAACACGTTGAACGATTCCGGAATACCGGCCTCGAGCGCGTGGTCACCCTTGACGATACTCTCGTAAATCCGCGTCCGTCCCTGGACATCATCGGACTTCACGGTGAGCAACTCCTGCAACATGTAGGCCGCGCCATAGGCTTCCATGGCCCACACTTCCATCTCTCCAAACCGTTGGCCGCCGTACTGCGCCTTGCCGCCAAGCGGCTGCTGCGTGACCAGTGAGTACGGGCCAACCGCGCGGGCGTGAATCTTGTCCGCCACCAGATGGCCAAGCTTGAGCATGTAGGTGTAGCCCACCACGACCTCCTGGTCGATGCGCTCGCCTGTCTGGCCGTCGTGAAGGTATGCCTTGCCGTGGGCAGGCAGCTTGGCCTCGTTGAGGTAGTCTCGAATCTTGTCCTCGCCGATACCGTCGAACACCGGGGTCGCAATCTTGATGCCAAGCTTTTCGCAAGCCCAGCCAAGGTGCGTTTCGAACACCTGCCCGACGTTCATGCGCGACGGCACACCCAGAGGGTTCAAGATCAGGTCAACCGGCGTTCCGTCCTCGAGGAACGGCATGTCCTCCTCAGGGATGATCTTGGCCACAACACCCTTGTTGCCGTGGCGCCCGGCCATTTTGTCGCCCACGGACAGCTTGCGCTTGGAGGCGATGAACACGCGCACCGACTTGATGACGCCGGAGTCGATCTCGTCCCCGGCCGCCACACGGCTGGCCTGTTCCTTGTGCTTGGACTTGAGGTCATCGAAGCGCTTAGTGAAGCCCCCGATGATCTCGAGAATCTTGTTTTTGATCGGCGAAGGATCAATGGCGATCATGTTGTAAACGAGCGACAACTTGCGCAGCAAAGTCTTCGTGATCTTGCGGTTGGCCGGGATGATCACCTCGTCCGTCTCCGCGTTGGTGACGTCCAATGGAATCTTTTCACCGAGCAGTATGTTGCTCAGGTTCTCGGTCAACTGTTCGTGAAGGTCGTTCAGTTCCTTCTTGTACTCATCATCAAGCTGCTTGGCCTGTTTCTTGGCCTCACTGTCCTTGGACTTGGAACCCTTCTCGTTTTCCTTCTTGGCCGAAATTTTGACGTCCATCACCTTGCCATAGACACCGGAAGGCACCTTGAGCGAGGAGTCCTTGACATCAGCAGCTTTCTCACCAAAGATAGCACGGAGCAACCGTTCTTCCGGTGCCAGCTCGGTCTCGCTCTTCGGCGTGATTTTGCCGACCAGAATATCGCCCGGTTTCACCTCGGCCCCCACACGGATCACTCCGTCCATATCGAGGTTCTTCAGTGTCTCTTCACCGAGGTTCGGGATGTCGCGGGTGATTTCCTCCGGGCCAAGCTTGGTGTCCCGTGCAGCCACCTCGTACTCGGCAACGTGGATGGACGTGTAAACGTCGTCCTTCACGATGCGTTCGCTGATACAGATGGCATCCTCAAAGTTGTAGCCGTTCCACGGCATGTAGGCGACCAGCACGTTGCGGCCAAGCGAAATTTCGCCGTCCTTGGTGCAGGGGCCGTCTGCCAGCACATCGCCCTTTTTGATCTTGTCGCCACTATTGACGAGCGCCTTCTGGTTGATACACGTGCCGGCGTTGGAACGATGAAACTTGCGCAGCTTATAAACCCAGCAGCCTTCCTCGGGGCAGTGCTTGATTTTGCGGCGGCCTTCCGGCATCTCGCCATTCTTGGTGATCACGATCTGGTCTGCAGTCACGGATGCCACCACACCGTCCACTTCAGAGAGGACAACCGCGTGGGAGTCCTTGGCCACCTTGGACTCCATGCCGGTGGCGACGAACGGTGATTCCGGCTTCAACAACGGCACCGCTTGGCGTTGCATGTTCGATCCCATCAACGCGCGGTTCGCGTCGTCATGCTCCAAGAACGGAATCATGCTCGCGGCCACGGAGACCAACTGCTTCGGCGACACGTCCATGTAGTCGACCTTGTCGGTCGGGCGATCAATGAAGTCACCCCGGAAACGACAGGTCACCAGATCAGTCGTAAACTTGCCCTTTTCATCAATCGGCTGGTTGGCCTGGGCAACATAATATTTTTCCTCAAGATCACCCGTCAGGTAATCGACCGTGTTGGTCACACGGCCCTTGGACACCTTGCGGTACGGGCTCTCAATGAATCCAAAATCGTTTACCCGGGCGAACGTGGCCAAGCTGGCAATCAGGCCGATGTTCGGGCCTTCCGGAGTTTCCACCGGGCAAATGCGACCGTAGTGGGAGGGGTGCACGTCGCGCACCTCGAACCCGGCGCGTTCACGTGACAGACCACCCGGGCCAAGCGCTGAGAGTCGGCGCTTGTGCGTCAACTCCGCGAGCGGGTTGATCTGATCCATGAACTGCGACAACTGGCTGCGGCCGAAGAAGTCGCGCACCACGGCGGACAACGCCTTCGGGTTGATCAGCTTGGCCGGCGTCATGGTGTCCAACTCCTGATCAAACAAAGTCATGCGCTCCTTGACCAAGCGCTCGGTACGGGCCAAGCCGACACGGCACTGGTTGGCCAAGAGTTCGCCCACCGTACGCACCCGGCGGCTACCCAAGTGATCGATATCGTCAATCGTTCCATCACCCAACTTGAGACGGAGCAGGTACTTGGTCGCCTCGACCAAGTCCTCCTTCATCAACGTGCGTGAACCATCGTCGCCCTTCAGGCCAAGTTTCTGGTTGATCTTGTAGCGCCCCACGCGACCCAAGTCGTAGCGCTTGGAATCGAAGAACAGACGCTTCACGAGCGCGCGGGCGTTGGCCGGGGTCGGTGGATCGCCGGGGCGCAGGCGCTTGTAAATCTCCTTCAAGGCTTCCTCCTCATTGTGAGTCGGATCCTTGGCCATGCAGCGGATGATCAGGCCCTCGTCGCTGGACACATCGACGATCTGGATTTTCTTCACGCCCAGTTCGCGGATGCGCTTGACGACTGCCTTGGAAAGCGGCTCGAACGCGCGTGCAACAACAATGCCCTTGGTCGGCTCGACTAGGTCACTGATGAGCACCTTGTTCTCGAGGTCATCCATCTTCTCCGCCTTATTGGTGGTGACCTCTTCAATCTTGTAAAATGTGTTCAACAATGAGGCGTCGCTGCTGGTGTCCTCCCCCTCGAGGAAGTTGATCGCACGCAGGAAGGTGGTGATCAAAAATTTGCGACGACGTTTCTTCCGGTCAAGGTAGACGTACAGCATGTCGCTGGTGTCGAACTGCGCCTCGAACCATGAACCGCGGTCGGGGATGATCCGGAACGAGTTCAGCGTCTTGCCGTTCGGGTGTTTGGTCGCCTCGAACGCCACGCCCGGCGAGCGGTGCAACTGGCTCACGATCACGCGCTCAGCGCCGTTGATCACGAAACTGCCCTGCGGGGTGATGAGCGGGATTTCCCCCATGAAAACACGCTCCTCCTTGGTCCCTTTTTCGTCCTTGAGACGAAAGATCACGTGCAACGGAGAGCCGTAGGTCTGCCCCTCGTCGATGCACTCCAGCCAGTCCATCTTGGGCGCGCCGATCACGTAGTGGTCATAATTGAGAACCACCTTTTCGTCGTAACTCTCGACCGGGAAAATTTCATTGAACACGGCCTCCAAGCCGATGTTCTCCCGTTTCTCCGGACTGACTTCCGCCTGGAGAAACTCGTGGTAAGAATTCACCTGCACCTCGATGAGGTTTGGTGGGGCAATGATCTCCTTGATCTTGCCGAAGTTAACGCGCTCTTTCGCTTTGCTAGGCATTGATATTGTGGGGGGTATGAGCCCGGCTACCGGCCGGGTTTTTTTCGGACACTAAAAAACAACAAACAAGCTCCCCGTTCCGCGCGGGGGGCCGTCTTCATCTCAAACGACAACCGGCCATCGAGGCCGTATAAAGTTTTCTTTCTTGCCAAAAGCAGGAATTGCAAAAGGCCGGGGGCGCTTGGCCCCCGAACCCAAATGCATGTTACTTGAGCTCGACGGCTCCGCCGGCTTCCTCAAGCTTGGCCTTGGCGGCTTCGGCTTCGTCCTTGGGGACGCCTTCCAAAACAGCCGCCGGTGCGCCTTCCACCAGTCCCTTGGCTTCCGCCAAGCCCAGACCGGCTTTGACTTCGCGCACAGCCTTGATGACCTGAATCTTCTTGCCGCCATCACTCGTGAGGACGACGTCGAACTCGGTCTTTTCTTCAGCCGGCGCGGCATCACCTCCGCCACCACCGCCTGCGGCCGCAACCGCAACCGGGGCCGCAGCGCTGACGCCCCATTTTTCTTCCAGTGCCTTGACCAAGTCAGCAGCCTCAAGGACTGTCAACCCGCTCAACTCTTCTACGATTTTGTCTATGTCTGCCATTGTATCAACTTAGTTTCGTCGCCCCCGGAGCCCCGGGGATTTAAGTGCGCAGACCGCGCACCGACGAGTTACTCTTGTTGGATTTCCTCCCGGCACTCGCCGGGACGAAAATTCGTTAAAAATTCGCCTACTCTTCGGCGAACTTGGCCCGCACGACGCGGGCAAGGCTCGAGCCCGGCTCGACCAACGTCCGGACCAGTTTGCTGGCCGGTGCCTGAATCGTGCCCAGAAGCTTGGCCCGCAGCTCGTCGAGCGACGGCAGATCTGCCAAGGTCTTGATCTGGTCGGCATCCAGCCGTTCGTCGTCCAGAAAACCGAAGTGCCATTCCGGCTTCTCGAATTCCGCCTTAAAATTCTTCAGCACCTTGGCAGCGCCGGTGATCTCGCCCTCGCCGGTGACAGCAGCCAACTGGCCGGCCAACGCTTGGCCAAGGTCCTCGACCCCGGTCTCTTGGGCGGCAATCTTGAAAATGGCATTCTTGACGACGTGCATCTCGGAGTTGCAATCGGCCAAGCGGTTGCGCAGTTCCTCGAACTGATCCACCTTCAACCCCTCGTAATTGACAACGATGAAGTAGGGACTGTTCTTGAGCCGCTCGACGTATTCCTGAGTGATGAGTTTTTTATCTTCGCGCATGGTTTCGCTTTCCTTTCCGTGTTAGGCCGCCTTGAGGATTCCCTTCAGGTCCAGTGGGATTCCCGGACTCATGGTTGACGAGAGCACGCAGTTCTCGATGTAGCGCCCCTTGGCCGCCGACGGCTTGGCCTTTATAATCTCGTCGATGATCGTGTTGGCGTTGTCCGCGATCTGGTCGGCGGAAAAGGATACCTTGCCGGCGAGCACCTGAATGTTCGCGCCCTTGTCGAGCTTGTACTCGACGCGGCCAGCCTTCACTTCCTGAACCGCCTTGGCAGTGTCGTCTGTCACGGTGCCGGTCTTGGGGTTGGGCATCAGGCCGCGCGGGCCAAGCACCCGGCCCAGCTTGCGCACCTCAGCCATGGCCTCCGGCGTCGCGACTGCCACGTCAAACCCGGTCCAGCCGCTGGTGACCTTTTCGATGTATTCCTCGAAGCCGACAAACTCGGCCCCAGCATCCTTGGCCGCAGTGGCCGCCTCGCCCTCCTTGGCGAAGACCAGCACCTTGACCTCCTTGCCGCTGCCGTGGGGCAGACGGACGGTGCCACGGATCATCTGGTCGGTCTTGCGCGGGTCGATGGTCATCTTGAAGGCAATCTCGATCGACTCGTCGAACTTGGCCTTGGGAAATTTCCCGAGCAGCTCCGCAGCCTCGGCCACGGAATAACTCTTTCCGGGCTCGACCATCTCGAGCGCCTTGCTGAATCGTTTGCTTGTTTTCTTTGGCATTTTTCTGGGCGCGGTACTGACGGGCCTCTCGACCCTCCCGCTGTTTTTCAAATTATTCCACAACCTCGAGCCCCATGGAACGGGCGGTACCGGCGATCATGCGGGCCGCCATCTCAGGGTTCCGGGCATTCAAGTCCGCTTTCTTAGTTTCCACGATCTCGAGCAACTGCTTTTTGGTCACCTTGCCAACTTTTTTCTTGTTCGGCTCACCGGAACCGGCCGCGATCTTTGCCGCCTTCTTGAGCAGCACCGCTGCTGGCGGAGACTTGGTGACAAATGTGAACGACTTGTCCTGATAAACCGTGATGACCACCGGAATCACCAGTCCGGCCTGATCCTTGGTCACTGCGTTGTACTGCTTGCAGAACTCCATGATGTTCACACCATGTTGACCCAGCGCGGGGCCCACCGGCGGGGCCGGGTTCGCTTGGCCTGCCGGGATCTGAAGCTTGATGTATCCTGAAACTTTCTTCGCCATTCTCGTTTTCTTTTTTAAAATGTTTAATTCGCGCTTGGCCAAGCGCTTGGCCAAGCAACCGGATTAGCCCTTGTCGACCTCCCAGTACTCGACATCCACCGGGGTGTTTCGGCCAAAGATGTTGACCGTCACCTTGAGTCGGCCCTTCTCCGGGTCGATCTCCTCAACGATGCCGTTGTTGCCCTCAAACGCGCCGTGGTTGATCTTCACGGTCTCGCCCACTTCAAATTCGACCTTCGGCCGCTCAAGATCCTCGGAGTCAGCGATGCGGGCCTTGATGTCCGCGATCTCATCGTCCGGTGTAGGCTCCGGCTGGTCACCGCCCACAAATCCAATGGCGCCGGGGGTGTCCTTGATGAAATTCATCGGTTCGGGAATGATCTTGTGATCGTCATCCCGCAGGTTCACATGGATGAAGACGTACCCGGGGAACAGTTTCTTCATCGAGACTTTTTTCTCACCCCCACGAACGTCCACCACCTTTTCCTTGGCGACAAACACCTCCTCGATGTACGCGCCCATCTCCTCCACATCAACGCGCTTGTTGATGCTTTCGACTACCTTTTGCTCCTGCCCGGAGAGGGTGTGAATAATGTACCAAGCGTGTGCCATGCTTTACTCGAATCTCAGGCCTAAACCGCGTTCACCAAGTAGTCCAGAAGGACTTGCTGAATGAAAAAGTCGCCCAAAAAAAGGTCAGCCAAAAATGTGAATGTCCCCAGTAGGAACACGGCCACCAGCACCATCCACGTTGAACCCCTCAACTCGTCACGGGTCGGCCAGGAGCATTTTGATAATTCTTCGCGTGTCTGGAGGAAGAAAATGCGGATGCGATCCAGCCACCCCTTTTTCTTCGCTACAAAGAGGATCAGTAGCAGGATCGCTCCAATGATCGACCACTCGATGATCCAATCCTGCAAATTTCCTGACGGGGCGCTCGCGGGATCCGCTGTTGCCGGCGTCTCTGCCGTTGCGGTCGGTGCCGCGCTGTTGTTTGTCTCATTCATGTTCGAACTTTCTTTTTTCAGTTCTCCCGGTGTTTGGCGGAGGGGGAGGGATTCGAACCCCCGGAAGCTCGCGCTTCAACGGTTTTCAAGACCGCCGCATTCGACCACTCTGCCACCCCTCCGGTATGGGGTTGTTAAATCAATTGGCAGGACGGGAGGGATTCGAACCCCCAACAGACGGTTTTGGAGACCGTTGCTCTACCAATTGAACTACCGTCCTACACAGGTATAAACCCACCCGCAGGGC
>Ga0209036_1000044_pt1 | contig 43190 bp, 46 predicted proteins | sample MarorgKNORR_S2LV_3_FD_188222 | JGI IMG/M metagenome (GOLD analysis project Ga0209036, IMG submission 188222) | Marine microbial communities from the Southern Atlantic Ocean, analyzing organic carbon cycling - DCM_A/KNORR_S2/LV (SPAdes) (version 2) | ecosystem: Environmental > Aquatic > Marine >... | reverse complement strand
GAGTACATTATGAAAGCTGGCTTTAGTGTGGGTAAAGATATTACTTTTAACTATGCAGAGGCATCAAAGGATAAGAATCCTATTCATGTGAACGAGGAAGTTGCAAAAAAGGCAGGATTAAAAGGAATTATAGTCCATGGGTTATGCACTATGGCAATGACAATTGATAATATTATTGATAAATATTTAAGCTCTGACCCTATAAAAATTTCCTCTGTTTCTTTAAGATTCTCAAGCCCTGTTTGGCCGGGGGACAGTCTTCAAGTTAACGGTTGGCATGCTAATGAGGACAATAATACCTTAAGGTTTGAAGTAGAAAATAGCTCAGATATTAAAGTAATAAAAAGTGGCAAATTATCAATTATAGGCTAACAACTTTTGGTTTCTTGAAAGTAGATTGAATTATTTTTTCAATTTCTAATCTTGCATCATTAATTCCGAGATTTTTAGTAGATGAAACACATGGTTGATGGTACTTAGACTCTATATAATTAAGAGTTTCTGAATTAATTAAGTCAATTTTATTAAATATGATTATTCTCTTGTGATTGATTAGTTTAGTTCTTATTAATGTATCCTCTACGGACATAATTTTTTCTTCAAAGTTATCTTCTGAGCAATCTACAATATGAATTAACAAATCTGATTGATTTATCTCCTCTAGAGTTGCTCTAAATGATGATATTAGATCTTCAGGTAGGTCTGTTATAAATCCAACAGTATCACTTAATAAAATTTCGGTTTCATTAGAAATATATGTTCTTCTTGTAGTTGGGTTTAAGGTTGAAAAAGGTTTAGTACTCTCTACTACATTAGATTTGGTAAGTTTATTAAAAAGTGTAGATTTTCCAGCACATGTATATCCTATTAAGGTTGCAGAAAAGAGCTCATTCTTTTCCCTTTTAGATCTATTCTGCATTCTCCTTTGGCTTAAATCATTTATTTGTTTTTCTAATAAATTTATTCTTTTTCTTAAATATCTTCTTCTTTGTTCAATTTTCTTTTCCCCAGGACCTTTTGAACTTATCCCACCGCTAATTTGTGAGAAATTTTTACCAGTTCCCGCAATTCTCGGCAGTTCATATTTTAGTCTTGCTAGTTCTATCTGAATATGGGCTTCTTTTGACTGCGCATTCTTTTTAAATATTTCAAGAATTAGTTCAGTTCGGTCTGAAATTTTCATATATGTTTGCTTAGAGATTTCTTTTGACTGAAAAGGTAATAGTTCTTTATTGAATATAATCTTACTTGCACCCAGATACTCTGCTTCAAGCAATACATCTGCTAAGAATCCTTTACCTATAAGAGTTTTAGAATCATAAGTTTTTCTTATTTGAAAATCTGAGCCTACCACTTCTTTGCCTAGCGACTTGGAAAGTTCTCTTAGTTCAGCCATAGAATTATTTAAGTCTTTTTTGTTAGTTATTGAAATACCAACCAAATAAATTTTTTCATTTACTTTATTAATCTTGGGTTGTTTTGTCGAAATGTGTTTATTGTTATTTAAAGTCCATAGTGATTCCTCGTTCAAGGCATTTATGTCATTAAAAGTATCTATTTTCCAGAAACTTTTAGATTCTAAATTTGAATTTTTATAACATATAGTAAAAAGGTTATTTTCTTTTGTGGTTCTTCTAATCAATAAATAATTAATAAATTTAGAATTTATAAGTGATACTTTTTCATTCTTCTGAAAATCATTTTTTCTATTTGATATTGTTATTAGTCTTTTAGTATTTTGGATATTTTTATCACCAAATTTTAAAACTGTATAATCTTCTAATTCCCAAATTTCTCCTAGATATATTAGATCAACTTTACCTCTATGGTTTATTACCAAATTAATATTTTTTCCGATTTGATCATGAGCGCTTATTAAGTAATTAAGAAAATCTTTAGAAATAAGATTTTCATTAATGATTTTCTTTCTAAATAGACTGAGAAGAGTTTTTTTCTCAATACTTTTTAAATTCGATGTATTACCATAAAGCGAGGCTATCTTAACACCTCATCTAAAAGAGTTAGCTTGAATCCAAACCTATTATCGTTTTTCCTTTCATCTGTATATTTAATTGCGGACACTTCCTCTTTTTCTATATTATCTAACATTTCTTCTGCTGAGGCCTTAATTTTTTTTCCATTGATTTCAATTTCCACATAATTATTGGATAAAAGATTTTCATACCACTTAGAATTTTTATTTCTTCGGGTTAAATAGAGAAAACCGTCTTTAGCTACAATTTTAAGTTTTGTTGAAACAATACTTTTGGACCTTTTGCTAATCGTTGATACGCTTGCTATGAAAGTTGATGGCGACTTTATATCTAAAATCATGTAATAATATTAAGAATAACATATAGTTGTTTTTTTAAAATGAATAAGTTTATAGATTTTTTTTCCTATATTATAGCTGAGTTTAAAAGTGAAGCTTCTAATATCCTTGAAATCCCCCAAGATACATTTAGACATTTAACAAACTTAAAAGCGAATTCTGTTTCTCTTTTGGTTGAAGAAGGGGACAGGGCCCTTTTATTTTATATAAGAGATGAAGAGTGTGTTGTCTTAGGGAGCATGTTAAATAAGTCTTCACGAAAGTTTAAGCAATTGTTAATTTTATCAATCGACCCTGTAAACAAAAATATCCTTGACAATACTGGTAATATACTTGAAAAAAAGGCTTTAAAAGAAAGTTTAAAGAATTGGTTAATAAAGGATATAGCTTAAGCTAATTAGTCCCACTAGAAAAACTATAAACAAGAAAACACCAATAACATAAGGTAGCGCTTCGAGCTCATTAGGCTCTAGCTTATATTTCTCTAAAAGTTCCTGAGCCTTTGGGGGAAGTTTATCTATAATAAGGTCTTTAATTATACTCATATGGAATGTTATTATATATAAATAAATTAGTTAATAAAAGAGTGTTTATGAAATGATAGAATTTGAACAACCTATGTTTCGTCCACCTAGCGAGGCAAACAGCTTATTGATTCAGGCAACGATAGGTTGCTCTCATAATAATTGTACGTATTGTGCAATGTATAGGGAGTTGAATCAAAAATTTAGGATTAGATCAGAAGAAGAAATACTTCAGATTATCAAGGAAAATTCTAGTCCTACATATAAGAAAGCCTTCATTGCAGATGGTAATGCACTAATTATTCCTACAAAAGTTTTACTAAAAACAATTAAAAGTATTTATGATTCTAATAGAAACATTAAAAGAGTGTCTATTTATGGAAATGTTAGAGATATCCTTAGAAAAAGCCCAGAAGATTTAAAAAAACTATCTGAGGCAGGGCTTGAAATGGTATATATTGGATTTGAAAGTGGGGATGATACGACATTAAGAAGAATTAAAAAAGGTGCAAGTAAAAGCCAAACAATTGAAGCTATGAAAAAACTTAAAGCTACTGGTATAAAGGTGTCAGGAATGGTTCTTCTTGGTGTTGGTGGCAAGGAAAGGAGCTTTGTTCATGCATACGAAACTGCGGATATGTTATCAAAAGGAGATCCAGACTATGTTGGCCTCTTGTCCCTTCAGGTAAGACCGGGAGCACCTATCTACAAAGAATGGGAAAATGGAAGCTTTGAGTTGCCTGACAAATTTCAAATCCTAAAAGAGCTTGAAATAATTGCAGAAAATACTGATTTAACTGATGGGCATTTTTTCTCTAACCATATATCAAACTATCTACCTATAAAAGCTATTTACCCAAGGGATAAAGAAGCAACTGTAAAAAAAATTAAGGATATTTTGTCTAGTAAGTCTGAAAAAGAGCTTAGATCGGAATATTATAGAGATGTTGTAAACCAATATTAATTCTAAATAATGGCTATTTAAAGCTACTTCCTATTTGAAATGAGTTAATTATTGAAATGATAGATGAATTAATTGAACTTTTAGATTATTATTACTTTAAGATATAGGAGACAAATATGAAGGTATCAGTAACAACTCCCGTTTGGGGATGCTCAGTTGAAAATTTAATTGGGATTGCAAAACTAGCGGAAGATTCTCCGATTGAAGCTTTGCTTTCTCCAGAGGTACCACCATATAGTGCCCTATCTAATGCACAGATTTTTTCTGAATACACAAAGGAAACCAAAGTAGGCACTTGGATTTCAAATATATATTTGAGACATCCAGTTATGTGCGCTGCTGAATCTATAACTATTCAAGAACTAAGTGGGGGAAGATTGATTTTAGGCTTAGGTGTTTCACACAAGCCCGTTAATTCAAGATTAGGAATAGAAATGGGTGACCCAATAGATTCAATGAGACAGTATGTTAATTCTGTAAGATCTTATATGGATGGCTCATCCGATCAAATTAGTTTAAAAAGAAAAGTTTCACCTGTGCCAATTTATATAGCAGGATTAACTGAGAAGACTGCTGAGTTAGCTGGCGAGGTAGCAGATGGATTAATGCCGTATTTAGCCAGCACAGATCATTTGAAAAAATTAAAAGCGTGTGTTGATAAAGGAAGATCCTCTTCTGAACTCACATCAGACTTCACCATGACGGCAGGTTTGCCTTCTTTTATTTCTGATGATATGGATTTAGCAGTCCAAAGTGCAATTAAAGGGTTATCTGGTTATGCTAGGCTACCTTTCTATCAAAGAGTTCTAAAATTAAGTGGTTATGAAGATATAGTAAACAGTATAGAAGGTGGCGCTAATCCTGCCGAAGCTTTAACTCCAGAACTTGTTAGCGATCTAGCTCTGGTTGGACCTGTTGAAAAATGTAAAGAAACTTTATCCAAGTATGTTGAAGCAGGAGCGGATATGCCTATAATTACCCCCAATCCCGTTGGGAAACAATCTCCTTTAGAAGTTATGGAGAAAATTATAGAAGTAATAGATTAGACTATTAAATATTCAACAATTTTGACTAAATATTTCATTATTAAATGTTATCCTTAAATGCTTATGGCGAAATTTACAACTTTGACAAAAAAGATTGAGTTTTCCTCCTCTCATAGATATTGGAGGGATGAATGGTCAGAAGCTAAGAATCTAGAGGTGTTTGGAAAATGTACCAGCAAGTATGGTCATGGACATAACTATGTTTTGGAAACAACCGTAGAAGGACCCGTAGATTTTGATACTGGAATGATTATTAATATTTACAGACTCAAACCTATATTGAAAGAAACTTTAAAGCAGTTCGACCATAAGTTTTTAAATAAGGATACAGATTATTTTGATGATTTAATTCCTACCACGGAAAACTTTGCGAAGATTCTCTATGAATGTATTGATGAAAAGTTATCAAAGGAAGAATGCAACCTTTTGAAGGTAAGACTATACGAGACCAAAGACTTATTTGTTGACTATTGGAAGGATAAAGATGAAGGATAATTGCACTTTAACTAAAGTATATTCTTTTAGCGCAGCACACAGACTTCATAATGAAAAATTTTCAGATGAAGAAAACCGTGAAATTTTTGGCAAATGCAATAACCCTAATGGTCATGGACATGATTATTCCTTAGAGTTAACAATAGGTGGAGAAGTCGATGAAAAGACAGGGATGATTATCGATATAGTTAAATTAGATGGAATAATAAATAGTGTTTTGGATGAATTGGATCATAAAAGGCTTGATATTGAAATTGAATATTTTACTAAAGTTAGAGCTTCAGGAGAAAATATAGCCGAATATTTATGGGATAAAATTGTTGTATTAATTCCAAAACCAGCTTATCTATATCATATAAGATTGTGGGAAACTTCAGAGAATTTTTTTGATTATAAGGAAGGAATATGAAAAATAATATCATTTTATCATGGGACGATATCTTTTCACGGATTGAATATATCAAGAAAAAACATAAAATTGATAAAAAAACAAAGATTTACGGAGTTCCAAAAAATGGGATGATTTTAGCAGGTTTCTTTAATGCAAATAATATTGCAAATCCAGAGGATGCAGATTTAATTCTAGATGACATAATAGACTCTGGATTAACAAAAAAGAAGTATAAGAAATTATTCCCTAAAAAGAAATTTATAGCTTTATTTGAGAAAGATTCCAAGGTTGATTGGGTCAATTTTCCATTTGAAAAAAATATTGAAGATGATCAAAGTGATACTGTTGTAAGGCTACTTCAAATTATAGGGGAAAACCCTAAAAGAGAAGGGCTTTTGGATACTCCAAGAAGATATTTAAGCGCGTTCGAAGAATTTTTAAATCCACCAGTTTTTAATATGACAACATTTGATGCAGAGAGCACAGACGAAATGATTGTACAGTTAGACATTCCTTTCTATTCTTTTTGTGAACACCATTTGCTTCCATTTTTTGGTAAGGGGTACATTGCATACATTCCTGATAAGAAAATTGTTGGATTGAGTAAATTGGCAAGAACACTCGAAACATTTGCAAGAAGACTTCAAAACCAAGAAAGAATAACTAATCAAGTTGCAGATTATCTTCAAGAAAATCTAGAGGCTAAGGGGGTAGCAGTAGTTTTGAAGGCAAGGCATTTATGTATGGAAATGAGGGGTGTTAAAACGTCAGATACAAATACTATAACTAGTAAGCTACTTGGCTATTTTAGGACTGATGAAAGAACAAGGGCTGAATTTTTAAACCTTATTGGTAATCACAGGAATTAGTTATGGCAAAGAAAATAGCAGTTATTAGTGGAGGTACAAGCGGAATAGGAAAAAGACTTGTTACTATGTTCGTTAAAAGCGGCTGTAAAGTTGTTACTTTTTCACGAAAAAAATCAAATATTAATCTTTTAAAAAAAGATTTAAAAGAATACAAAGATGATTTGATTTGTTATCAAGGCGATATTAGCTCTATCAAGGATATTGATAAAATTTATAAGAGTATTCACAAAGATTTTAAACGTATAGATTATCTTGTAAATAATTCTGGTACAAACGTTTTAGGTCCAATATCAAAAATTAAAATTAAAGATTGGCAGAAAATCATAGATGTAAATCTTACTGGGGTCTTTTATCTTACCCAAAAGATGTTACCTCTTCTAAAGAGAAATTCGGTAGTTTTAAATATGGGTTCTTTAGCTTCAAGAAACGGTTTTCCAAATTGGTCAGCTTATTGTGCTTCAAAATTTGGATTAAAGGGTTTTACTGAAGCTTTAAGAGAAGAGCTAAGACCGAAGAAAGTTAGAGTTGTTCATGCTGAAATAGGTGCAACCGATACAGCTATTTGGGATAATTTAGAGGGAAAATGGGATAGGTCTAGTATGATGAATGATTTAGAGGTTGCTCATATATTATTTGATTCCATTACCAAAACAAAATCAGTAAATGTGGATGAAATTTTTCTTATGCCACCAGATGGAGTACTTTAATAAGGTATTGTTATTATTATGAATCAACAAACAGATAGTTTAGACAACGAACTTTTAAATTTACTTCAATCAGAGTTTCCTATTTCTGAAACTCCTTTTCTTGATTTGGGTCACAAATTATCTATTTCTGAAGATGAAGTAATTAGTAGAATTAATAAGTTAAAAGAAATTAATTATATAAGACAAATTAGTGCAATTTTTGATACAAGAAGCATGAAATATAAATCAACTTTAGTTGCAATGGCATATGAAGATTCTAATGTAGATGATGCTGCCCAAGTAATCAACCAGCACCCAGGTGTCACACATAATTACAAAAGAAATCATTTCTATAATTTATGGTTTACTCTTGCTGTTCCACCTGACAGTAAAATCGGTCTCGAAGGTACAGTGGATATATTAAGTAGGCTATCTAATGCAAAATCCACCAGAATTTTGCCTACATTAAAGTTATTTAAAATTGGCGTTAAGTTAGATATGACGGGTAAGGACTCACTATCATCTAAGGATGATAAATTTTATGGTGAAGAAAATATCTCTAAAGACTATAATTTATCTCCTGTGGATATTAAAGTAATTAAAGAAGTTCAGGAAGATTTCCCTTTAATATCTAATCCATATTCTTTTTTAGCTAAAAGGGCTGGGGTTTCTGAAAAGGAACTAATTGAATGTCTGATAAACTTAAATAACCAAGGTGTAATGAGACGAGTTGCCGCAATTTTACACCATAGAAAAGCAGGCTTTAAGGCTAATGCTATGGGAGTTTGGAAAGTTCCAATTGATAAAATTGAAGAAATAGCACCCGTAATGTCCCAGTTAAAATCTGTTAGCCATTGCTATAGAAGACCTACATACCCAGATTGGCCATATTCTTTATTCACTATGATCCATGGAAAAACTGCAAAAGATTGTGAATCAATTATTAAATCTCTTTCTGATATGTCCGGTATAAAAGAGTATGATTCTTTATATAGTTCTAAGGAATATAAAAAAACTAGGTTAAAGTATTTTTCTAGTGAACAGGAAGCTTGGGAGAATGCTCATATGGTGGAGGTAGATAGTGCTGTCAGTTCTAACAATTAATCACAATAATTCTGATATTTCTTTCCTAGAAAGTTTTACCTTCAATAAAGATTCACTGCCAATGGCTTTGAAGCAATTGAAGATGATTAATGGAGTTGATGAATGCTTTATATTGTCTACATGTAATAGAGTTGAAGTCTATGTATCAAGTAAGAATAAAAATATTGATTCTGAAATAATTAAATTTATATCAGATTTTCATAAAATTTCTATTACAAAGAAAGCTCCAACTACTTATCAGTTTATGTATGGAAAAGATGCCGCATATCATTTGATTAAAGTTGCATCAGGTTCAGATTCGATGTTGTTGGGAGAACCCCAAATAATAAATCAAATTAAAGAAAGCTATAAAATTGCAAGCTCTGTTCAATCAATTGGTAAATCTCTACATAAGCTTATTCAAGTATCTTTGTTTGCTGCAAAAAGAGTTAGATCTGAAACTTCTCTTGGTAACAGAGTAGATTCGATTGGTTCATTAGTTATTAAATTAGGAAAAAATCTTTTTCAAGACTTAGATGATAGAAGTGCATTAATTTTGGGAACCGGTGAGATAAGCCAAATCTTAATTTCTAATCTTAAGAATGTTGGTGTTTCAGAAATTCTAATTGCCAGTAGAGATATAAAGAATGCTATAACATTTGCTGATAAAAATAATTGTAGACCGATTCCTCTTGAGGACATAAATCAGCATCTCTTAAAAGCTGATATAGTCTTTTCTTCAACTGGTTCTTCTGATTTTATTATAAAAAAAGAAGATATTGAGATAGCTTTAGAGGATAGAAGAGATTCTATTATGTTTTTTATAGACATAGCAGTGCCAAGAGATATTGATCCGAGAGTAGGAGATATCGATAGCTGTTATTTGTATAACTTAGATGATTTAAAATCTATAATAGATGACGATGTTTCTGAAAATAACAGGAATCTTAAAGAAGCATCCCTTATCATTGAGAGTTCATTAAATAATTATGTTCACTGGGAAAATTCTGATAATGTAAAAGATATTATTACTCGTATGAGAAAAACAGTAGAAGACATTGTCGAAAAAGAGTTTAAGAATGCCTCCACTACCAATGTAGACAAGAGTCTTATTGCAAAAAGAATTAGTAATAAAATACTTCATGTACCAACACAAAATATTAAAAATGAGGCAAACCTAGAAAACAACTTATATATATCTGTCTTATCAGAGATTTTTGATTTAGATAAAGATGGAGATGATTCAAACCTACTTAAAATAGAAGATGAAAAAACTTTTAAGAATAGGAACTAGATCTAGCAAATTAGCATTATGGCAAGCTAATTATGTTAAAGATTTTCTTGAAAAAAATTTTGATAACTTAGAAATAGAGTTGAAGAAGATTCTAACAACTGGCGATAAAAATTTAAAAGATAATATTGAATCTTTTGGTGGGAAAAGTGTTTTTGTTAAAGAGATAGAAGAATCACTTTTAAATGATGATATTGATCTTGCGGTACATAGTTATAAAGATTTACCTGTAATTCTTCCCGAAGGCTTAGAAATTATTTCTACCTCTAATAGAGAGGATCCAAGAGACGTTTTAATTTCAAAGAATAATGAAAATTTACAAACTTTAAAAAGTGGAGTAATTATAGGTACTGGAAGTTCTAGAAGATCTGAACAGTTAAAGCTAATTAGAGAAGATTTAGAAATTGTTCCTATAAGGGGAAATATTGATACAAGAATCAATAAAGTTTTCAAAACGGATATAGATGGGGTTGTTTTAGCAAATGCGGGTGTTAAAAGGCTAGGCTTAGATAATCATGTTTCTCAAATATTTGATGTCGAGGAAATAGTACCCTCACCACTTCAGGGATTTTTAGCAATTGAAGCTAGAGAGGATTCTGATGTCTCTCGGTACTTCGAAAGTTTTAGCTCTGAAGAAAGTATTCTAGTAACTAATTATGAGAAGAAGTTTTTAAAAGACCTTAATCTCGGATGTGAATATCCTGCTGGCTTTTGTATGCAGATAAACAATAATAAAGAATTTACATTTAATTATTTTTTAAAGGGACCTAAAGAGCAAATAAAAAATAAAGAAGTTTTTAGTTACTCTGATCTTTCAATTCAATATTCAAAGATGGTTCATACCTTGTCTCCAATCATTTGACTTAACCAAATATTTACATATTATAAAAAGGCGGGGTGGAGCAGTCTGGTAGCTCGTTGGGCTCATAACCCAAAGGTCGGGGGTTCAAATCCCTCCTCCGCAACCATCTTAAACACAGCCTTATCTTCACATGCACAATTAGACTCAAAATCTTTCGCTACAGTTAGATACTCAAATAGACACAAATAAATACAAAAGAATAGGGGGAGCTTAATCTATTCTGAAATAGATGTCTTTACAATCTTATTTTCCGATTCTTCTCCGGCCAGAACCCAACCGTTTTCTAATTGTCTTCTAAGGAATTGTTTATTGTAAATAAAAGCGAAAATAATATTTGAAATTCCGGCAGAAAATATAGCGAATACTATATGAAGAGCGCCTACTCCTAGTTCACCTCTGAACATAGGTACAAAAGGACCAAAAAAAAGATAAGTCCAACTAAAGCCATAGCAACCAATTTTAGTTAAGTCAGATTCCTTATGTTTTAATCTTATTTCTTGAGCCATATTTAATACTAACACACTAGCTAGTCGTTCTCTAAAAGTCTCCCATTTTTCCATTGACCTTCAATTTTTGTACCATCTGCAAAAGTATAAGTTCCGTATCCATCTCTATTTCCATTTTTAAATTCACCCTCATATACATCCCCTTTATATTTGCCAGATCCAGATGTGTATATACCTTTTCCATTAAATTGACCAATCTTCCATTCGCCTACATATTTATCACCGCTTGGCCAAGTATATGTACCTTTACCGTGCATATTTGAATCTTTCCATTCACCTACATATTCGTGACCTTTTAATAAACCATTTGTTTCATTTAAAGTGCCTTCGCAATTATCCCATAATATCCAGTCACCCTCGCACTTAGGTAATGAATATGAATTAACCGAGAAAAAAAAGAAAAATAAAAGAAAAAGGTTTAAAGTTTTCATAAAATAATTATATCAGAACGTTTAGTATATTCCGTTTGCTCTTTGAATAAATCTTATATACTTGATAATATCAGCTATCTCTTCATCTGTGATATTTTTAACTGCAGACATATTTCCAAAGGTCCAATGGTGAGATTGTACTCCATATTTAACAGCTGAGTAGAAGGATCCATCACCGTGATGGCTGGGCTCATATATTATATGAATTAGGGGAGGACCTGCACCTTTAACACCAACACCATGGATACCATGACAAGAAATACAATTTTTATTAAAAAGTGATTCACCATTTAAATATTGCTCTTCTATTTTAGGAACTTTAATCTCTACCATAGATTCGCCTACAGATATTGTCGGAAAAAGATAGAAAATTAAAAAAAGATAATTTAAAATTTTCATTAAATAATTATAACTAGCTTTTATTTTATATAATAAAAATCTGTTATGTTATAATATAACAATTAAATAATATTCGTATAGGAGTTAGTTATGAAAATTGCATATGTATTTAAAACAGCCATGTCTAGTACTTTTCAACTCGGTGAAATGATATTACCTCAATTAGAAAAAGGTAATCACGGTGTAGATGTTATAGGAATGTTCTTTTTTGATGATAATGTAAATTGTCTTCAGCAGGGCAATCCAGTGGGAGAACGTTTAGCAAAAGTTGCAAAAGAAAATAATATTCTCTTAATGGTTTGTGATGCTTGCGCTGTAAGGAGAGGTCTGGCTGAAGGCACTCTTGAAGAATGCGGAAGTGGTAATGTTAAGGCGAAAGGCTTAGTTGAAGGTGTTGGAGCAGGTTGTTTCCCACAATTGTATGGGGCACTTGGACCAAATCCACCTGATCAAGTTATAACATTATAATATTAACTTTTTATCATATATTTAGTTGCCTTTATTAGTGTATCTAGTAGAATGGATTTATATTTCAATTAATTATTTTTTTGAAATAAATTTATAAAGGCTAGGTATAACCCCGTGAATTTTTTAAGAATTTTATTATTAATAATTGCATTTTTTACACTACCAAATAATCATTTATTTGCTAAGCAAGCCATTAGTACTGGAAGAGCTGACTCTCATGCTCCTATTAAAGTTATGGGAGATCATACTCATAAACAAGGCGAAATTATGTTTTCGTATAGATATATGACGATGGGTATGGACGGATATCAGTCTGGCTCATCATCTTCAAATTATACTGAAGCAAGGAAAAAACCTCTTGGTGGTCATTACATGACAGTTCCAGAAGAGATGACAATGAATATGCATATGATTGGTGCAATGGTTGCTCCCTCTGACGATCTTACAATTATGATTATGGGCAGCTATATAGATAATGAAATGAAAGTAAAAAAACATATGAATGGAAAGAAAAAAACTTTGGAGTCCAGTGGTCTGGGAGACACTAAGCTAGTAGCTTTAAAAAATTTAGCGCATAATGATAATGCTAAATTACATTTATCTTTAGGTTTTAGTATTCCAACAGGTTCGATATCAAAAAAGGATGTTATGTTTGGAACAAAAGAAGAGACGCTTGGATATAATATGCAGCTAGGTTCAGGAACTTATGATTTATTGCCAGGATTTACATATGTCTTTTCTGAAGATAATTATTCATATGGTGCCCAGATTTCGAGTGTGCTAAGGATTGGTGAGAATTCCAAAGAGTATGCACTAGGGAATATATACAAAACTAATTTTTGGTTTGCTGTTCCATTGAATAATAAGCAAACTTCATTTTCAATAAGCTCGGAGCTCAAATCTCAAGGGAAGATTAGCGGACATCATAAAGATATTAAGAATATTATGAGTTTTGCACAAGATAGAGATTCATCTGGCAGTAAAAAGATTGATTTCTCACTAGGAGTTAACCATAAATTTGACAAAATTAGGGCTAGTATAGAATATACAATCCCAACTTATAATGATGTCAATGGAGTACAGTTAGATAGTGAAAATAGCTTAATGTTTGGATTGCAATATGCATTTAACAAATAGCTTTGTTTTTTTTATTGACTATTAGTACCTTTATTGGTAAAAATAGACATGTACCATAGATCATGGTCTAAAAGATCCTCATCGAACATGAGTTAAAAGTTCCCCATAAGTCATGGGAACAAGACTCGCATAGAACATGCGTTAAAAGTTCAAATATTTCTTCAAGGAGGTATTTGGATATGAAACTATTGTTAAAAAGACAGGTTAGGGTCGAAGTAGCTAACAAAGTCAAACCTATTAATATGACAAAAGTTGCTACTGAATCACGAAAACCAGCAAGTTCAAAGTTTATTCATCTCTCAGCTTTAAGAGCTTACAGACGCAGAAAAGCTTGGAAGTTGAATGTAAGAAGAATTTCAAACTTTCAATTTGCGTTAGTCTAAGATGCGCAATTGGGCAAGAAGCATAAATGCTTCTTGCCCGATAATATTGTATTTACTTTCCTTATCTAAGCTTTTACATTTGTATCATGAGAAATGAACTAAAGGTCTTATTCTCTAATATATCTATAATTACATCTATATGTACTTTGATTTACATATATCTTAAAAGTTCACTTCAAAATAAAAAGATAAAAATCGAATACATTTTATTTGCTATCCCTTTTATTTGGGCAATTACCTCAAATATTATTTATATAAATGGTTGGGCTAGGGACAGCCTCTGGGATATCAATGTTGTTTATTGTGCAGATTTAGCTTACTCCTTAGGTGCAGATCCACAGAATGATTGGTTTGTTAATTCATCATGTCAAGAATCAACTCCTTTACAGTTTACGTATTTAAAACTTTTGCTGGATATAGTTCCCTTTTCATTATTTGAATATGATTTATTTGAAAAAATTTGGGTAGCTTTTCTGTCAGTATGTGTCTTAGGGTATACCTATTTAACCAAAAGAATTTTTAAAGTTAAGATTAACTTTTTATTTATATTAATATTTATACTTGTTGCTTACCAAGGTTCCAATATTGTTTCACTACAAGCAGGCAATATAGCAGTGCCAATTTATTTATTAGTATTATTTGGAATTCTTTTACTAAGGGAGAAGAAATATAAAATACTCTTTTTTCCAATTATAGCATTTGTTACTTTTTTAAAGTTTCATTTGGCCTTATTTCTTTTAATACCTTTCATAACAGACCGAGTATTTAACTACAAAGGATATGCTATTTTCACAATAACTTTGATAATATTATTTTTTCTGAATTACATATTACATGGCCCTTTTGTAGATGCTTGGTTGGTGAATTTAAAGTACGTAGATATGGGTCTTGCTCCAATCTTTGCAGAAATTGATTTATTGAAATCACTATGGACTAAAGATGGAGAACCCTTAATTAGCAATGTTCAATTTAATGCTTTGTGCAAAATACTTATCTTCCCTTTTTTCTTATTAAATCTTATTATCTTTAAGAATTTTATTAAAAATAAATTAGATGACGACGACTTTTTTGACACATTATTAATACTGTCTGCTTTTGTTTTCGTTTTGGCTTTACCTAGATTAAAGGTCTATGACTTTTTTATTGTTTCTTGCTTATCAATTAAAGTTTATTTAGATTCAGCTAAGTTTTTTTTAAATAAAGATAGACTACTAAGATTTTTATCTATTGCAATTATTATATTATTTTATTTAGGTGCAACTTATTGGAGACCACAATGGGACCTTACTAATATTAGCTACTATTATGTATTATCTACATATCTTTTATATCAAGCTATGGTTATCAGAAAGATAAAGGTAAAATAATTTTTAAGAGGTTTATTATGAGTATTGAAAATAAATTTGAAAAGAGAATAAGCATTGAACAAGTTGAGGAGTCTAATAGTTTTGCACCAAAATTTGATAGTAATGGATTGATACCTGTAGTGACAACCGACTATTTAAGTGGAGAGGTTTTAATGCAAGGTTATATGAATGCAGAGTCATTTAGTCTGACCATAGATTTAGGCGAGGCTGTCTATTATTCAAGAAGCAGAAAGCAAATATGGCACAAAGGTAAAACAAGTGGGTTAGTACAAATAGTTAAAGAAATAAGGATTGATGATGATCAGGACTGTGTTTGGCTAAGAGTTGAGGTAAAGGGTGGCGCAAGTTGTCACGTTGGTTATCGCTCATGTTTTTACAGGTCGGTACCTTTTTCTGGACAATTAAAAGGAAAAGAAAAGATTGAATTAAAGTTTGAGGAAAATGATAAAGTTTTTGATCCATTAAAGGTATATGGAGATGCTCCAAATCCCACAAAATTATGAAGCTAAATTTTACCTATTTTTTTTATTCGAAAGACTTTTTGTACAAGACTAATCTTTTAATATCCTTTTTTGCCTTATTTGGATCACTTTTTTTTCAATATGTCATGAATTATGCACCATGTACTTTATGCTTACTGCAAAGGTTTTGTTTCACATCAATATTACTAGTTGCACTTTTAAGCCTTTATATGAAAGGTAAAAAATTATTTTTTCATATTTTAAATTTTTTATTTATAACATCTGGAATTCTCCTTAGTTTGAGGCAGGTATATCTCCAAAGATTTGCTACTTATGATTCCTTGCTGTGTAAAGCACAAGAATTAAAGCCAGTCTATGAAATGACTTTGTCAGAAATTTTTAGAAATATTTATAGTGGGACTTCAAGTTGTTCAGAGATAAATTATTATTTTTTAGGACTTTCTTTGGCTGAATGGTCATTTGTTATTTTTATTTTGTTGTTAACATTAAATATTTTTTGCATAAATAAAAATACAAACTGGAATTAACAAATATATTTGTTATCATATACCCGTCCCTATCGTAGAGTTAAAGTATTATTAAATTTTATTAAATATATAAGGTTGAACTAAAAGTTATGAGTCTAATTTTAATCGGTTTTTTAGCTAGTTTCTTTGCAGGAATAGCAACCTCTGTTGGCGCGCTGGCGTGTTTCTTTGTTAAAAAGATTAGTGAAAGATTTGAAGATACTTCTCTTGGTTTTGCGGCAGGAGTAATGCTTGCTGCTAGCTTTTTCTCATTAATTGTTCCAGGTTTGGATTATGCTGAGGAATTATTAGGACTAACAGAAGTAGGAGCATTTCTTAATGTAATTTCTGGAGTTATTGTGGGGGCTTTAATAATATGGTTTATCCAAGCTAAAGCACCCCATGAGCACTTTATATTAGGCCAGTCACATAACTCAGAACACAGAAGTAAATTATCCAAGATTTGGTTATTCATTATTGCTATTACACTTCATAATATCCCTGAGGGTTTAGCAGTAGGTGTTGGTTTTGGTGGTGGAGATATTGCCAGAGGTACGAGCTTAGCTATTGGTATTGGGTTACAAAATATACCAGAGGGCTTAGCTGTTGCCTTTTCTTTAATGACTGTAGGATATACCAGGACTCGTTCTTTTGTAATAGCAACTATTACAGGCTTATTTGAACCCTTGTTTGGACTTGTAGGAGTTAGTGTTGTAACAATTTTCCTTCCTATTCTTCCCTGGGCACTTGGTTTTGCTGCAGGGGCCATGTTGTTTGTAATAAGTCATGAGATTATTCCTGAAACTCATAGAAGAGGACATGAAAATTATGCAACTGGTGGCTTCTTAGTTGGACTAATTATTATGATGTCGTTAGATATTTTATTAGGATAATTAACTATTTTTTAATTTTAATACCTTCTAAAATTTTTTGTGTTTCAGGCAGATAAAAGATATCTAGAAACTCTTCAATTGATTCATCGCTATCATTTAGCTCTTTAGATGATAGTTTCATTAATTCTTGTTTCATGTTTTTAATTATCAATGGATTCTTGCCTTCAAAAGAATGAGCAAATTCAAGAGACTTCTTAAATAATTCATCTTTGGTATAAAGTTCATCTACAAGTCCAATATCTTTTGCAGATTCAGGAGAAATTAGTTCACCAGTAAGGAGAAATTTCTTTGCCTTATTTAAGCCAATGGAGTTTCTCAGCATTGCAATAGTACTAGAAAAGAGTGAGAGACCAATGTTTATTTCATTTAAAGCTATTTTTGCTCTTTGATCAACCATTAATCTGAAGTCAGTGCTTATAGCTAACATGCATCCACCCCCAGTTGCATGACCATTGATCACAGAAATAGTTATCTTGTTAGATAGATAAATAATCTTACATATATTAAGCAACCTATGTATGGATAACTTTAAGTCTTCTCTATTTAATTCTAAGAAGGAGGGAATATCTAGACCAAATGAGAAAAAACTTCCCTCGCCGGTTATTAAAATTGAATTTGTCTCTATATCTTCTGTGGCTTTTTTGATTTCATTTTCCAGGGCTTTTAAAGTTTCAGAGTCAATGGCATTAACCTTTGGTCTATTTATTCTGATTATATAAGCATTTTGATTTATATTTGATTCTATCATTTTCTTAATTTACCTCTGAGTGATTATCATTTGAGTGCATCTAAAAAGAGCAATTTCTTTGGATGTTTTCTCTTCATAAACATTTGCATCCCAAACATGAATTGATTTACCTTTGTGAACAAGCCTTGCTCGGCATACAAGTGTACCTTTTTGAACTGCAGAAATGAAATTTGTTTTAAGTTCAATAGTAGCAAAGACTTCTCCTTCCTTCAGATGATACATGCTGCCAAACCCGCATGCAGTATCTGCTAGACTTGTTATTGAACCACCATGAATAAAACCAGTTGGAGCTAATATTTTTTTGCTAATTTTTAGTTTCGTCTCTGCGCTTTTTTTGGTAATGTTAGTTAATTTAATTCCTAAGTGTGAAATAAAAGTTTCATTACCAAGTGAATTCATATCCTTGGTAGTTGATACTTTGGCAAAATTAACTCTCTTCATATTTTTTATGATATCACAAAAATTTAATCTAAATTAACTATCTAGCTAAAGAAAATAAATAGTCCACCAATAATTAGTGCGTAAGACCAAAGATAATCAAAATTAACCCATGCAGTTCTCAATATCCTTAAGCCTATAACTTTATAAACAAAGTAAGCTATCGTAGTAGATACAAGAATCATTCCAGCCATATGAGATAATAGCGGGAGCGTACCCATTTCAAACATATGTACAATCGAGTGATGATTTGTTTGAGTATCAAATCCCGGAATTAGCATTAATCCTGCACCATGAGAAGATGCCATTAAAAAAGACCATATTACCAAGTCAACATTTCCAACATTCATTTTTACCCAGTTCATATGTGCACGATCGAAAATTTTATAAGCACCAAATATTATTAACACTGATGCAAAGAAAATTTTAGTGTAATGAAGAGGGATTATGTTTTTTAATGTTTCAAAAATCAATAATGTCACTATTAAAGATGCAAGGTGACCTAAAGCAATTGGAATCTGACTAGTAAATATTTTTTGTGTTGACTCCTTTTGCATAGCAATCGATACGCTAAAGAGCCATCCCATGCCCGGATTAATCCCGTGATAGACCCCTAGGGTTAAGAAGAATAATAAAGAATGTTCCATCATTTCCATTTGCTAGCTCCAAAAATTAGAATAATTTTATTAAAATTATTCTTCGTTAGGGAAGCAAAAAGAGTCAGATGAAGCATCTCCACCTTGCAGCCTTACTTGGTGGGTTCTTTGATCGCCGAAGTCCATAAAGAAATCTTTATCAAGAGTGATTCCTCCTGATTGGTCTACATCGGCTTTTACAAACCATCCTTTAATATCAGAGTAAAATTGGTCATCCCAGCTACTGTATAGGGAATTTGTAAAATATAGTCTTTTTCCATCCCTACTAAGTTCAACCATTTGTGGTCCACCCGTCGCAGGGCTACCATTTGGATGAGCTTTCTTTTTTGCAACTCCACCAATTTCAACCATTCCTGCAAGTTTAGGATTAAAAGGATCTGAAACATCATATTGATGAAGTTCCCCAGTCCCCCAGCAGGAAACATAAAGAAACTTATCATCTAAGGATAAGTTTATATCTGTTATAAGTGGAGGAGCGGCTCCAAATTGTTTTAGCGGTGCTGGTAAATCTTCTTCAGCTGCAGGCTGTGCAGGTATAGTAATTGTTTTTTTAACTTTCCATTCATCTTTCTCAAGATACCAAGTCCATATAGAAGCGGATAAATCTTGAGTATTAACAACAACTCCAACAAATCCATATGTATTTTTTGGATTTTTTGAAGGTCGAAGTTCTAGAACCATTTGATGTTCTTTCCCTAGGTCTAATTCACGAAGGTGGTTATGTGTTTTTAAGTCCCAAACATGAAGTTTATGTCCATATTTTCCACCAACCGCTGCTTCTAGGTTTAATCCATTTTCAAAAAGATCTGGGGTCCCCCATTCAGAGGTTATTACTCTATCATGGCCTAAATGCCACCAGAAATCGTAAGCGTAATGTTGAGGTCCTCTATCATTTTCCCATTGTCCTTTGATGTCTAAGCTCAAGTGGTCCATTAGGAATATTCCGCCTGGTCCTTCACCAGATTTAGTCCCACCACCAAGTGCACTTACATAAATTCCCTCTGGTCCGCAATGTATTGTATGTGGTCGACTGTATCCAGTTTTTTCCATTAGTTCTTCAGGCTCTATTGTTCTAACTATTTTTGGATCTTTAGGATTGTCTTTTGTATCAACAATGTATAGTCTTGATGATCTTAGTCCAGGTATCAGTAAGTATCTTCTTTCAACATCTGGGTGTGGTGCATAAGGGCATAAATGTGCACTACATGCATTCCATCCAAAATGATGAAGCTCATCACCAATATTAGGTAAGGTCAATTCACCAACTTTTGATTGATATGTTTCCGAGTCAGGATTAACATCCACAGTTGCAAGTGAATCAGGTTTACCATGAACATTTAAAGTCGCAATGTATGCCAGTTCCTCTTTCGGTGCCTCCATAGCCATTTTTGCCGTAGGGTAAAAAGTTTTATCTGCTGTAAGTCCCATTTTATTCCTCCATCTGGTTATATATAAACCAGAAATAAATTAAATTTAAGATTTATAACTAATACTATCTGTAGTTACAACAACACGAATTTGAAAAGTTACAACATGAGGTGTTTGTATTACTAAAATAGACACTAAATGCTTTAACCATAACAAACTCCAAAAAATTATTTGCAACTCAAAGAGGAAAGACAACTAAGTCTTTTCTCCGTTTAGCAGTTAATTTAAAGTCGCTGCAATTAGAGTTAAATCACGACTTCTATGAATTTTAGTACTTTTTATAGATAAAAGCAATAATTATTTCTAAAAGTGTAAAAAAATTTGTATTATTAAAAATTTTACTTATTATTTTTGAGTAATTATGGAAAAGCTCCTTAATGCGATTAAAAATGACCCTTTTTTCTCAAGAAACCATATTTTAATCCTTGATATTCTACTTGTTCTTTGGGTTTGTTACGTTTTGTTACCGTTACTAAGCATAGGTTTTATTTCAGATGAAGCTTATAACTCTCAAATACTTGGAAAGAATATTAGCGAAGGCGTTACCCTTTGGGAGAGGCTTTATTCTGAAATTCATGGATGGTTAATTGGTGCAGGAAGATTTTGGCCCTTTAACTGGTTTTATAAATATGGATTGTATACTTTGCAACCAAGTGCTTTCACTGTAAAGCTAATAACTTTATTTATTGTAGTCTTTAATGTCTTACTTTATTCAAAAATAATTCATTTTATTACTAGGGATAGAAATCTTTCATATCTTTGTGCTTTTATCGTTCCCATATTCTTTCAATTTAGGTTATGGCATGACCCAATTATGGCTTTTACTTTTATGATACCTCTTATTTCATTATTCATGTTCTCTACTTCATACTTATTAATTAAGTATCTAGAAAAAAATAGTTCAAAAGTACTTACTATTTTTTCATTGCTATACTTACTATCTTTATGGACTTATGAATTAACCTATATATTTATAAGCTTTTACATATTGATTATTTTATTTGCTTCACAAAGAAATGGATGGTGGAAGCCTATTATATTGATTGTCGGTATGACTTCTATCCATATATTTATTACAATTTTTTTTAGAGATTATAGTTTAAATTTATATCCTGGAGCTACAATAAATTTTGATTTAGGAGTTGTTTTCTCTTCACTATTAGTTCAAGTTACTTCTGCTTTACCTTTATCATGGAAGATAGCTAATGCGCCTGCGCATGAATCTCTAACAAAGATCACCTATTCAGGTTTAATTATTTTCTCGGTTTTTTCACTTTTTTTTACGGCTCAGTTGAATAAGGTAAAAGGTAGCCTTAGCGGTTCTTCGGTTTCAGTTAAGTTATTTATTTTTTCTTTAGCGCTATTATTCGTTCCGGCCGTACCAATAGTTTTAACTGGACATCAGCACGAACTAATTGATATGGGTTTTGGATATGGATACATTGTTGTATTTATTCAATATTTTGGATCATCTGCATTATTCTTGTATCTAATTTATTATATAAAGAATAGATATTTATTTAAGAACCATCAGCAAAGGGCTTTTCTCTTGGTCTTTCTTATTATCTTGTCTATTGGTTATCTGACTAGGCAAGAGAATTCATTTGTAGCTCATGAAGTCAACAAAGCATATAAATATCCTAGAGACTTACTAAGAAAGTCTTTAAAAAGTGGAATTTTAGATGATATTTCAAGTGATTCTTTAATTCTTAGGAATGAAAGATATCCCTCAGATCATCCATGGTTCTATAATATGAAAATGGGAAGGAAGATGAATGTATGTGGAATTAACTTATCACAAGAATTCCCTAAATGTTTTACTGCTATAGAGGATGGAGGAGATATTTATGGATTAGCTTACTTTATGGGAAAAGACTATAAAACAGGCTCAGTTTTTGTTGCTAAATTAAAAAAAGTATTGGTAGTAGAGGGCGTTCCTATTTCTATGAGATTTAATAATTATAAGATTTATGATTCTGCGACAAATAAACTATCAACAATTAAAACATCTAAAACTTATGATTTATTAAAGATTGCTAACACAGAAGTCGGAGCTACAACTTTGGACTACGATCTTAGAGATTTTGAGGTCGACAAGATTTCATTTGGCTTTAAATCATTTTATTCGAGGGAAGGTGGTAAGCGAGGATATCTACGATGGTCTGCAGGTAACTCTATTATGGTAATAGAAAATTCTACCGATAAGTCAATTAAAAAAGTTTTATCCTTAACTCTTATAAGGCCAAATTCAAAATTCCAACATGCTTCAGTTTCAATTACTCATTCTACTGCAAAAAGTAAAGGATTTTTAGAGATGAGCCGGTATTTTGTTTTAGGACAAAAAGAGGTTGAAATAATATTAAATATAAGACCTGGGATTAATTACCTAAATTTCGTTAGTGATTCTCATCATATTGATAATGGAGATCCAAGGAATATTGTTTTTGGTATTGGAAATTATCGCTTTAATGATTTTGTAGAATAATTTAATTATATTTGTATTTTGAATAAATATTTTAATTCTTGATTCATATTGTATTATGTATTTATGTCCCATAAATTATCGAAATCGGCTCAAAATCTAACTGGGCAGCCAATGTTTCGAATGCTTTCAAAAATTCAAGAAATTGAAAAAAAGGGAAAGAAAATTTTACATTTTGAATTAGGAGATCCTGATTTTCCTACTCCCTCAAATATAAGTGAAGCAGCAATAAAAAGTATTCGTGATGGAAAAACCCATTATGCGAATTCGATGGGTATATCGGAACTAAGGGAGGCTGTTCAGAAGACTACTGAAATATCCAGAGGTTTTAAGCCTGATTTTAGCCAGGTTTTAGTTACTCCAGGTGCGAATTATATAATATATTTAGCGATTTCTACTTTGGTTAACCCTGGCGAAGAAGTCATTATTCCTGATCCAGGATTTCCTACATACACCTCTGCTGCAAATTTCATCGGAGCCAAGCCAGTTTATGTCCCTTTATATGAAAAAAATAGCTTTCAATTGTCACCAGATGATTTGGAAAAAAAAATAACAGATAAAACAAAATTAATAATAATAAATTCTCCAGCCAACCCAACAGGATCTGTAATGACCAAAGATGAAATTTTCCAAGTTGCTCAAATTGCAAAGAAATATAATGTCTATTTACTGACAGATGAAGTTTATTCAAGATTGATATTTGATTCAGATAAAGGTTTTTTCAGTCCTGCTAGTTTAGATAAATGTAAAGACAGAACTATTATTATAAATGGATTAAGTAAAGCTTTTGCTATGACTGGATGGAGAATCGGCGTGGCTATTGGTCCTGAAGAAATAATTTCTAAAATGGGTTTAATAGTTGAGACAATTTCATCTTGTACTCCACCTTTTTGCCAGTATGCAGGTCTAGAAGCTGTAGTTGGTGATCAGTCAGCTTTAAAAAAAATGAAGAAAGAGTATGAGGAAAGGAAAAAGATTCTGGTTGAGGGATTAAATGAGGTTAAGGGTATTAGCTGCGTTAATCCTGGAGGAGCAATGTACGTATTTCCAAACATTACTAAAACCGGAATGGATAGTGATACTTTCTCTGAATATGTTTTAGATAAAATCGGTGTTGGAGTCCTACCGGGCAATAACTTTGGAGAAAATGGAGAAGGCTATATCAGAATGTGCTATGCTACATCACAAGAGGACATTCTTCTTGCATTAAGTAGATTAAAAAATTTATTTGGATAGATAATGAAAAAAATTCGTGTTGCCGATGTTATAGTTGATTTTTTAGTTACAAAAAAAGTAGATACAATTTTTGGTCTCATGGGCGGGGGTGCAATGTTTCTTAATGATGCACTCGCTTTAAGGTCCGATAAGATTAAAACAATATTTAATCATCATGAACAAGCAAGTTCGATGGCAGCCGTAGGATATTCCAAAATGAAGAATGGAATAGGGGCTGCAATGTTCACTACTGGATGTGGGTCAACAAATGCTGTGACTGGTGTTTTAGATGCATGGCAAGACAATCTTCCGTGTATTTTTATTTCTGGTCAAGTAAAGAGAAAAGAGACCTCAAGAAATATAAGACCAAAGACTCATCTTAGAAATTTTGGAGTCCAAGAGGCTGATATTATTTCAATTGTTGAGAATATTACGAAGTACTCGAAGATGATTAATGAACCAAATGATATATATAAAGAGCTAGAAAAAGCCTATCATATTGCTGTTTCGGGTTGTCCTGGACCTGTATGGTTAGATATTCCATTAGATGTTCAAGCAGCGCCAGTTACTAAGAAGAGGTGGTCTGGTCTTTCTAAAGTTAATTCGCCTTACAAAAGTAAACTTAGTAAAGATATAAAAAAAATTACTAATTTATTAAAAAAATCTGAAAGACCAATCTTAGTTATTGGAAATGGATTAAGATTAGCAAAAGTCGAAAAGGAATTCGCTGATTTGGTAAAGAATTGGAAGATACCAGTTGTTTCATCATACTTAGCAATAGATGTTTTTCCTAATTCCCATAACTATCACATTGGTACACTTGGTACTAAAGGAAATAGGGCAGCTAATTTTGCTATCCAAAATTCCGATTTAGTAATTGGTTTTGGCTGTAGAATGAGTGTTCCTTTGACTGGCTTTGAATATCATACTTTTGCTAGAGAAGCAAAAATATGCATTATTGATATTAATAAATCTGAACATAAGAAGGATACTATCAGAATTGATTCATTTATTAATCAAGATCTTTCACTGTTAGTTCCAAAGTTACCTAGAATAGATAATCAATCCAAATGGAAAAAATGGCTTAAAAAAACTATGGAGTGGAAAAAGAATTGGCCTGTTTGTAATGATTATCAAAGAGATGATTCTAACGGTATAAACCTATATCATTTTTACGAAATTTTTAATAAACATAACGACATAAGCTCAGTTGTAGTTGCGGACGCAGGCTCAGCTGGATACGCTTCCGCTCAATCTGTAAAAATAAGAAAAAATCAAAGGTTTGTTATGCCAGGTGGCCAGATGGAGATGGGATTCACCTTGCCTTGCTCAATAGGAGTTGCATTTGCTGATCCTAAAAAAACAGTTTTTGCGATTACAGGTGACGGTTCTTTCCAGTTGAATATTCAAGAACTTCAGACTTTATCTCATTTTAAGCCTAACATTAAGTTAATAATCTGGAACAATAGTGGATATTTATCAATTAAGTCAACGCAAAATAGATTTTTTAATGGGAGAAAAATAGGTGCAGGACCTGAAAGTGGACTTACATTTCCTGATACTAAAGATATAGCAAAAGCATACAAGCTTCCATTTAAGAAGGTATCCAAGGCTGCTAAGTTGGGAGACTCAATCGAATGGCTAAAAAGTTTTCATGGACCAGCAATACTAGAAGTTATATGCCCTCCTGAGCAAGAAATAATACCTACAGCCTCATCCAAGACCCTTGATGATGGAAGTATGGTCTCCACACCCTTAGAAGACATGTACCCCTTTCTAGATAAAGAAGAATTTGATTCAAATATGATAGTAAAACCAATTAGTTAGAATTTAGAAGTTTATTCTTTCTCTCTCAACTACTAATGGCATATTTTGGTTTCTTGTTTGATTTACAAGAAGGTATTCTCCAATTAGGCCTATAAATAAAAGTTGTATTGATGAAAAAAGTAATATTGATAATCCTATTAGAGAGAATTCATAATTAAAAAAGAATGAATCAAAAAATTCACTTATAAGGCCAATTGTAATAAAGAAAATTGAAAGCAAAGTTGATATCAGTCCAATTAAGCTTATAAGCTTAAATGGTAGAGTCGACGTTGATACTATGCCCTCAACTGCTATAGTGTAAAGCGAGAAAAAGTTATTAGTGCTTTTTCCAGACTCACGATTTGGCGCATCATAGTAATATTTTTTATTATCAAAGTTTAATTCCAAAAGTTGACCTCTAATGTAAGGCTTTCTATCATTTGTTTCTATAAGTACTCTTTGAACTTCTTTGTCATAAATTCCAAATCCATGGAAATTAGGTATTTGTTCATAATCAGAAAAGAAGTTTATAAATTTATAGAATATCTTTTTATAAAGTGTAAATCCTTGCTTGGTGTTGTTTGGAATAGCAAATATCATTTTTGTACCACTTTTCCATTCTTTTACCAAATCGGGAATTACCTCAGGAGGGTCTTGAAAATCACAAACCATTTGCATTATACAGTCTCCGCTAGCCTGAAGCAGACCATAATAAGGTGATATTAGTTGTCCATAATTTTTTGCATTAATAATTAGCTTAATATCCTTATCAGACTTACATAAATCTTTTATTTTTTCATGGGTTTTATCAGTCGAGCCATTATCTATAAAAATTATTTCATAATTATCGTTAACAAGTTGACTCTTAAATATACTTCTGATTTTATCAGCAATCTTAACTACATTATCTTCTTCGTTAAAGCAGGGGATTACTATTGAGATTAGGCTCATAAAAAAACATTATATCTTATTAGGGATTCATTAAAAATAATTTTTTTCTGATTAGAAATTAAGTGGATTCAATGAATTCATCAATTGTGGCATGGAGTCTATCAAACATTTCATCAGTCATACCATGGTGGAGAGGAAGTAGAAAAGCTCTTTCCATTACTGAGTCGGCATTTCTATACCCTTTAGAATTAGTTTTAAAGTTTGCCGACTTCATCATTGGCTGTCTCATGATATTACCGGTAAAAACAACTCTTGTTTGAATCTCTCTATTTTCAAGATAGATTTGTATATCTCTTCTAGTAAATTTACTATTTTCTTTTATAAGGATCGGAAAGGCTAGCCACGCAGTATTTGAATTACTTTTTTCAACAGGATTCTCAAAAAAAGATGGGTACTTTTTAAAGTAATCACATTGCCTTTTGAAATTTTTTTGCCTAATTTGGATATTATTTTTTAATTTTTCTAATTGAGCTAATCCAAAGGCGGCACCAATTTCACTTCCTTCTAAATTGTATCCAGCCATTTGAAATACAAATTTTGCGTCGTATTCAATTCCATCTAAATCTATATTAAACCTGTTTTCAATTGCCTCACTTTTTTCATCAAATAGCGACGAACTTCTTCCCCAAGACCTCAGTAGTTTCGCATTTTCTAATACCTTTTTATCATTAAGAGCTAAAGCCCCACCATTACCAGCACAATTTATTATATGAGATCCATAGAAGCTTGTAATAGATAGGTCAGAAAAATAACCTGAGCTTTTACCATCAATAGTAGCACCCAAAGTATCTGCTGAATCTTCAATAACAATAAGGTTATGTTTGTCAGCAATATCTCTTATTTTTTCCCAATCACATATATTGCCCATTAAATTTGGTGCAATTATTGCAACAGTATTTGAGTTTATTGATTCTTCTATCTGATTTACATCAATACAATAGGATAATGGCTCTACGTCAACAAAAGATGGAATTAGGTTGTTTTTCAATAGGCATCCAACCGTTGTTCCAAAAGTTAAGGCCGGTGTAATAACTTCACTCCCACTAGGGAACTCTAAAGATTCAATTGCTATAAATAGTGCAGACGAGCCAGAATTTACATATAAACAGTCTTTTTTGTCAAATAGTTTTGCAATTTTAGATTCAAATTGCCTTGCATAGTTCCCCATCTGGGTCGATTCTTTGAGGCATTTAACTACGGCATCTATTTCTTCTTGTCCGTAAACTGTTTTTGCGTATGATATTTTTTCCATTTATTTGTATCTTTAAAAAATAATATTTAAAAAAAGAAGTCAAATTAATATCTTTATGTTATATAGAAGTAGAATTAATGTCAAAGCGAAAAGCAAATATAAATTATGACCAATAACATCTTTTTTTTAAAAAAATTTACTATATAATCCTAATATAATGTCAAGATTGTTCGCTAAAGCATTAATGGAAGATGTAGTTAAGATAATTCATGATTCTAATACATCACATCTTGGAGGATGCCTTTCATGTATAGACATTGTTGATGTTCTTTTTTCCGAAATTATTAAGATAAATAATAAGGAGCCTAAGTCTATTAATAGAGATAGGTTTATATTAAGTAAAGGACATGTTGCTGCAATAATATACTCAGCACTTTCAATAAAAGGATTTTTTCCAAGGAAGTGGCTCGATTCTTTTTTTGCAGATGGAACAAAATTGCCTGGACATATTGACCATAAAGTTCCAGGTGTCGAATATTCTTCTGGTTCTCTTGGACATGGCTTATCTGTTGGAGTAGGAATGGCTATATCACTTAAGAATAATAAAATAAAATCTAAAGTTTACACATTATGTAGTGATGGTGAAATGAACTCTGGTAGTACATTGGAAGCAATTATGTTTGCTGGACATCATAATATAAATAATCTGATATGTATTGTAGATAAAAATCAGTATCAAGCGTTAGGTAGAACAGAAGATGTGATAAATTTAGACCCGCTTTCAAAAAAGTGGGAATCTTTTGGATGGGATGTATATGATATTGATGGACACAATAGAAAGGAGATAAAACAAGCATTTGTTAGCGCCAAGAAGAGTTCGATTAAACCTTCAGTTCTAATTTGTAATACGATTAAAGGTAAAGGTATGAAGGACTTTGAGGGGAAACTTATGTCGCATTATAGGCCACCCAATGATGATCAACTTAGAGAATTTTTGGAAAATTTAAAGCTTAGAAAATGACATTTGTTATCACAATATAGATGGTATAATCGTATCCTGATGTCAAAATTGTTTGCAAAGAAATTATTCGAAGATGTAGTTACTATGACAAGTAATGCTGGCACTTCTCATGTTGGCGGTTGTCTTTCATGCCTTGATATTATAAGCGTTCTTTTTTCTCAAATTATTAATGTAGATAAAAACAACATGAAATTTAAAGGTAGAGATAGATTCATATTAAGTAAGGGCCATACAGCCGCTATAGTTTATTCTGCATTAGCAAATCTAGGTTTTTACCCAAAGAAATGGTTGAGTACTTTTATCCAGGATGGAACTAAATTGCCAGGACACATTGATCATAAAGTTCCAGGAGTTGAGTTTTCCACTGGGTCTTTAGGGCATGGCCTTTCTGTTGGCTTGGGAATAGCTATATCAATGAAAAGAAATAAAATAAAATCTAAATCTTATGTACTTTTAAGTGACGGAGAAATGAATACTGGAAGCACTTGGGAGTCAATTATGTTTGCAGGCCATCATAAAGTTGATAACTTAATTGCAATAGTTGATAAAAATAAAATTCAAAGTTTTGGTGAAACTAAAGACATTATCAACTTAGATCCGCTTCATGAAAAGTGGGAATCTTATGGGTGGAATACTTATGATATAGATGGACATAATCATTTAGAGATAAAAAAGGCTTTTATAAAAGCTAAGAAATTTATCGGAAAACCATCTGTTATAATATGCAATACTATTAAAGGTAAAGGAATTAAAGATTTTGAAGGTAAGTTGATATCACATTATAGGCCTCCTAGTAAAGAGCAATTAAATGATATTTTAAGTAAGAGTTAAATATGAGAAATAGATTTGTAGAAAATTTAATAAAGTACTGTGAAAAGAAGAAGAATGTCTATTTACTTACTGGGGATTTAGGATTTTCTGTCCTTGAGCCTTTTATTGAGAAGAACCCTAAAAATTTTTTTAATATGGGAGTTGCTGAACAAAATATGATGGGGGTCGCATCAGGACTAGCACTTGAAGGAAATAAAGTTTTTACATACTCAATATCAAATTTTGCAACTTCGAGATGTCATGAACAGATTAGAAATGACATTTGTTATCATAATTTAGATGTTACAGTCGTTGCAGTTGGAGGAGGTCTCCCTTATGGTACCCATGGATACACTCATCATGGAATCGAGGATATAACAATAATTAGATGCTTGCCTAATATGACAGTTTACGTTCCTGCAGATAGATTTGAGCTAGAATTTTGTTTCAATAAAATTGTTAAAAATAAAAGCCCAAAATATCTAAGGCTTGCCAAGGGTGGAGAGCCAGATTTATATAATAAGAAAATTGCTACAAAAGGTAATATAATTGAACATCAAAAGTTATCGGAAATAAATATTTTATCGTGTGGGTCAATATTGGGTGAAGCTATAGAATGCACTAATCATTTTAAAAATAAAGGAATAAAAGTTGGTCTTTTCTCGTGTCCCGTTGTATCACCAGAATCTATTCCAGAACTAAAAAAACTTTTATCTAAAGGTAAGACTTTTATAACTGTAGAAGAACACAAGAAGCTGGGGGGCTTTGGTAGCTTTGTATCCGAAGTATCAGTAGCCCTTAAAAAGCCTGCCAGGATTATTTCTTGTGGTGTATTATCTGACGGATATAATTTGGTTGGGAGTCAAAAATACTTAAGATCACTTCATGGAATAGATGGAGCAGGACTTATTAAAGTTATTAATAATTTAATAAAAAAATAAGCTTATTTAATTAAAAATTTTGTTTTATCAATGACCTGAGGATTCTCATTATAATAATTAAATATTTCTTTTGCTCCTTCTTCTATTGGAGTAAACCTTATTTCTGGAAATAGTTTCATCAACTTACTATTATCACCGCTATAAGATGTTGAAATTCCTGATTTATTTACAATGATTTCTTTTTTATTCCCTAACAAGTTAACTATCTCTGCAATCTTAATTAATTCTAAATCCTCATTATTACAAACATTGTAATCTCCAGGTTCAGGATTATGAATAATAAATTTTTCAACTATATGAACTAAGTCCTCAACATATAGAAAGCCAAATATCGCATTTTGATTTACAACTATATTCTCATTTAGAAAGGCTTTTGCACATATATATGGAATAAATCTAAATCTCCAATCATCTTTTGTTCCATACATCCCAAATAATCTAAGATTATAAATATCTTTAGATAATCGAGTATGAATATTCATAAAATACTTAGATAAACCATATTGATCAGTAGGATAGTGATTACCAAAATAGCTTTCTTTCATTTTAGATTTCCAATTTTCTCTTCCAAATTCAGCTCCAGAACCAAAGTAAATCATCTTGCCAAATAAATTTTTATTTATTGCAATATTAAAGAACATTTTTAGATTATTAACTAACTGGATACTTGGCTCTTTTGATTCTTTAAGTAATGGATGGACTAAATGATTTGCCGAATGGATTACTATATCGAAAGAGTTTTTATTTAAATAATCTTTTACATCTGATGCATTTAACAAGTTTAATTGTTGGGATGTTGGTGATATAACTTTATACTTTGTTGATAACGAATCACTTATTGTTGATCCTATAAAGGCACTGCCACCGGTAACCAATATTTTCATTGTTTCCATTATAACACATAGCAATTAGTAATATAAAAATATATATTGATATCATTTACATATATTATATTCTAAATCTAAGTTGACTTATAAACTATGAGAAAGTTCGTCGTAATCATTATATGCTCTTTATTTTTGTCCTACTTGGTTATAAAAGTTGATAGAATTTTTAAGCCTACCATTGCATTCAAATACTATTTTACTGATGATTTAAAAAATGATAAAGAACTAATGAGCCTTCTTACAAAAGAAGGTGTTTTGGTAACAAAGAATAAATCTTATGCAGAAGTCAGAGCTTTGAAATATATTTCTAATTTTTTTTCTAATACCTCATCTTTAATAGATGAGAAAGACTTTCAAATTGTAATCGATCTGCCCAAAGAGTCAGAGCTTTCCTTTTATGTTATCAATGATGATGTAGGATTGGATGCAAATAAATTAATTGAAGATAATGAGGTTAGAAAGCATTTGAACCCCTCTAGAGTTTTTGGCTTCAGTAGGAAAAGCATTAATATTTTTACAGAATTACTCCAAAATGAGATTACTTTTTTACACAAAAGGTCACAAGAGCTCTATTCGGCAATTAAAAATATAAGACCTCTTCTTTCGCCTTTTGTTTTGTCACCTTATTTGTATTCATCAGGTTTAGCAAAAAAGGCCAGATATTACAATGAAAGGTGTCATTTACAAGATATACAATATGATCCCACAGATATTTATAGTTCTTTTCTGTATCAAACTGATTATAAAGATTATGAGCAGAACAAATCTTCTTTTAGTATAGAATCTGGATGGGTTGACCCTAACATTAAAGGCTCAAGAGAATTTATCAATGAAATCATAGAGAGATGTACCTTCTTTGAAGTTGAGTCCAAAGATAAGCTTGAAAGATCAAATAAGTTAACAAAAATTTTAGGATTTCGAGTTTCTGAATTCAGACTTTACTTCAAACCCGCGGAGACTAAATACCTTACTAATATTCTTTTTGCACCAGCATCTAATAATGAAATTGCAGGTATAGTGAGATCTAATACCAAATTCGCTGAGGTTGTTAGCTTCTATATTGATTATATAAAAAAGAATGAAAAATATTTAGTCATAAGAAGTGGTTTTATAGATTTAGTTGGTAAATGTGACAATTTTATTGACGAACTTAATGAGCAATATCCTGTTAAAACCTTAGACCTAAACCTAAATAGTGTATACCAATTCCCCATTGGGAATGAAAAAATAAACATTAAACTAACTCAGAGTGATATACCTAGCAACTGCCGCATTAATTTTTATTCTTTATGAAGAATCTCATTTTTAACTTTTATACTATATATGAAAAGGTAGAGTGAGAAAATTATTATGAATGTAAAATGGTAAGGTTCCCATCTATTATAAATAAATAGAGGGTAGGTAATAAGAATCACTATCATTAAATGAATTCTTTCTTGTATAAGATAAATATTATCAGAAATCTTAGATTTTATACTAGATAATTTACTATTAAATGTAAGATAAAAATAAAAGGGCAGATAGCTTATGATTGGTATAACAAAAAGTGCGTCGTAAACTTTTATTCTTGGAAAGAAAAGCATCGTTGCTAAGGAAATCATTATAGTTTTTTCTAGATTAGTAATTTTAAAATTTTTTGTTAAAAAATAAATCATGAAAATATGAATGATGCATGCTGCTGATCCGATAAAGGTAAGGATTGAGAGGTTTTCATAATGAATTCTGAAAAAATCCATAAATTCTTTAGTAATGCTTATAAAACCAAATCCCAAATCTATGGAGTTTGTTAGATAAGATGTATTGTTTATAAAGCCATTAAAATTTACAGGATCAATTACATATAGCAAACCATAGAGAGTAATGACGCTTGTCAATATATAGGTTAATTTAATTAGAAATTTCTTTATGTTTCTCTCTTTAAGAAGAATAGCGCCAGTGAAGCAAATATATATAGGCTTTAATAAAGCAGCAATTACAATAAAATATAGAAATCTACTATTTTTTTCTTCAACATAATCAATAAGGAAAATTAGTCCAATTAGGGCAATTGGAAGACCCATATTACCTGAATAAATTGCAACAGTTATTGCGCCATCAAAGGTATTAAAAATAAAGAAAAGATAAATTAAAATAGTGGGAATTACATATCTCTTAAAATCAAATTTTTTAATAAGTTTCACAAATAAGGTAATAAGTAAGAAGAAGTTTATACTATTAATTATAAAGAGCCATTGAAAGTTTGTTAGCTTAGCAAAAGGTAAATATAAATATATTACTGAGGCTGGCATATTGAAATAAAAGTTCCAGTTATCTGGTAAGCAATCTCTCAGTACAATATAATCGTAAGGATCCATACCATTTAAAAATAAACTAACTCCACACATGTAAACGTATGAGTCCCATGAAAGAATATGCGCAGTTATAAAAGAGGAATTTGATATTTGATTAGAAATTAATGAATAAATCATATATCCAAAAATAAAAAATAAAAAATTATTCATTAAATCAACTGAGGTTAAGTTGAACACAGAGGATATTTTCTTATATAAACTATAAGCTTTCTCTTTTAAAAATTTCCTTCTTTGATCTATTTTATTCATTTTAATATTCATATCATATATTATAATTTAATTTTTTATATATATATTATCTCTTAACCTAGAAGATATAATAAAAACTATCAAAATTATTGGATAAATAAAATAATTATCACCTTTTATATTATAAAATCCTAAAATTATAATATTAAAAAAGAAAATGACATAATTTGATTTTATGTGAAACCTTGAGGTAGTAATACAACTAATGAAGTATTGACTATTTACTAGGTATAAAAGAGGAACTGAGCATAATATTGTGTCATATTGCTTTAATCTAGGAATAACCAAATATGTGGCTAATAATCCGATTGATATTTTCAGCCTAATGTCATCGCTTATATTTTTTGATAATTTGACTAATCTAATACAATAAATTCTATAAATTACTAAGATTAAGATTATTAAATAGATTAAGTAATCTATTATGAAGTTTTTGGAATTCAAAAGACTTAAATCAACTATCCATTCATGTTTGCCCGATTTAAATGCATCACCGAATTGAAATACATTACTCTTAATGAAGTTGATGTATTGAATAGAACCAGTTCCCATATCACCGATATAAGGGAGAATTGCAATATTAAGTGATAGCAGCTCGAATTCTTCAGGGTAAATATATTTATTTAGAAATAAAAAGCAGAATGGGGCAAGAAATAAAAGTGAAAATAATTTGAAGTTAATTTTGCTTATTACTGCTAATCCAACAAATAGATATAAAATCATATGAATCTTAAACAAGCTAGGAAGCATAATTAGAATTAATCCTATATTTATTTTTCTTTCTTTATACGATGCAATCATTAAGATGCCTAGTGCAGTAAAAATATAAAGGAAGTTAGATATGTTCCCAGATAAATATCCGTATAAAGGTATTCCGCTTAAACAGAAAAGTGAAAACAATAAAGTCATTAGATAGCTATTTTGATTATAGATTTTTTTTATAATAAATATTATTAGAATTATTGAAATTGTTATTAGGCAAATCCAGAAAAATTTAAAAGAAGTGGGACTAAAGATATCCCAATTAAAAAGTCTTAAATAAATAGGTAGATACACAAACTTGAAGTCAATTAGTTCCTTAGAACACTGTATTAAAGATTCATACCCATTTCCAGTTTTATTAAATGTGATAGGACCACAATAATAAACCATTGAATCCCAAAAAAATTCTTTCGAATTAGAAATGTTGTTATAGATTCTAAAATAGATAGTTCCAAATATAGATAATGCTAAAATTATTTTTAAATAAATTGCCCTTCCCATTTATATATCGATTCCTTGTAGTATTATATCTTATAGATTTATTATGAAATGTGTAATATTAGCAGGCGGTAAAGGTACTAGGTTGAGTGAGGAAACTCAAGAAATTCCTAAGCCTATGATTGAAATTGGTAATAGGCCAATTATATGGCATATAATGAAGCATTATTCTTCATTTGGCATTGATGAATTCATAATTTGTACTGGATATAAGTCAAATTATATTAAGAACTATTTCGTAAACTATAAGCTTAATAATTCAGTTATTCATATTGATATAAATAATGATACTGTAAAAGTCGATTCAGATGTAAAAGAAAACTGGAAGATATCAATTATAGATACTGGACTTGAAACTAATACTGCTGGAAGAATAAAGAAGATTGGTAAATATATAACTGATGATAATTTCTTATTAACATATGGTGATGGTGTAGGAAATGTTGATATAAAAAAAACTATGCAGTTTCATAAGAAACATAAAAAGTTAGTAACTATGACAGCTGCTATACCAGAAGGCAGGTTTGGTTCTATTACGTTTAAAGGTGATAGAATATCAACCATTAAGGAAAAGCAAGATAATTCGGATAAATTTGTCAACGCAGGCTTTTTTGTTGTCAATAAAGAAGCGTTAAAATATATAAAAAATTCTAATGAGCAGTGGGAAAAAGCACCATTAAGAAAAATAGCAGCTTCTGGAAACTTAATGGGGTTTAAACATTTGGGCTTCTGGCACCCTATGGATACTATAAGAGACAAGATTTATTTGGAAGAACTCTCTAAGCTTAAAAATCCACCTTGGAAAACTTGGTAGTTATGAATTTAAATAATTTTTATGCCGGTAAGAAAATTCTTGTTACAGGTCATACCGGTTTCAAAGGTGCCTGGCTTTCTTTGGTGCTTAATGAATTTGGAGCCAGAGTTTATGGCATATCGCTTAAACCCGAAGACGTTCGTGGCAATTTTTATAATATTGTGCGTTTAAATAAAAAAATCAAATCTTATTATATTGACTTATCTGAATATAAAAAATTATATAAAACCATAAATAAAATTAAGCCCGAAATTATATTTCATCTTGCTGCCCAGCCATATGTTATAAGATCTTATAAGGACCCAATTCAAACAATTCATTCAAATATAGTTGGCGTTTCTAATTTATTAGATATTTGTAGGAAAACAAAGAGTGTAAAGTTGTTTCTAAATATAACTACAGACAAATGTTACGAAAATGATGACAGTAAAAAATCCTTCGTCGAATCTGATAGATTGGGTGGAAAGGATATATATTCAGCGAGTAAGGCATGCTCTGAAATTTTAACTAATTCTTTTTTTGAAAGTTTTTTAAAAGATAAAATTAAAATAGGTACTTCTAGAGCTGGAAATGTAATTGGTGGTGGGGATTTTGGTGAAGATAGACTGATACCAGATATATTCGAATCAATTATGAAAAATAAAAATCTTACTATTAGGAATCCAAACTCTGTTAGACCTTGGCAGTATATCCTAGATGTACTAAATGGGTATTTATTTCAAGTCTTTTATTTAAGTAAAGATAAAAGCCATACATTATCTTCTTTTAATTTTGCACCCGTACAGAAAGATATTGTAAATGTAAAAGAAATTGCTGATTACATTTCAAATTATTTTAATTTTAAACGCGTAAGATTTTTAAAGCAAAATAAAGGGTTTGCAGAGTCTAAAAATTTACTTTTAAATTCTAAGAAAGCAAATAAAAATCTTGGTTGGAGAAATAAATATAAAACTATGGGGGCTATAGATGAGACCATTAAATGGAATGAAGCCTACTATTCTAATCCAAAAGAAATAGAGAAATTTTCAGTTAATTTAATCAAAGATTTTTTCAAGCTAAAATGAAAAATAAAAGAATATTATTTACTAGTATTGATGGATTTATAGGTTCGCATATTTTATCAAGTTTTAAAGGAAAAAATAATTTTTTTTTAACAGATAAAATTGATAGAGTTAATAATAAAGAACGTATATTCCATTTTAAAGATTTTGAAAATATTATCAGGACCAAAAATATTGATATAGTTTTTAACAACAGGGGGATTCTCTTAGGAAGCCCAAGTAAGCTTGATAGAATTAATAATATTGATTCAAGGAAAATCTTTACTATTACAACTAAATATAATGTCGATTATTTTATAAATTTAGATACGAATAAAGCTTTAATTTCTCCAAGGCTTCCTTCAGGTATCATTGGGCATGGAAAAGGAATGGATTACCACTTATCTAAGCAATCTTTCAGAGAATTCTTTATAAAAACCATATCTAGTTTTTTACGTATAAATGTATATTGCGATATCATATACGGACCTAAGGATAAATTGCACAAGTTTGTAAATAAAACGGTTTTTGAAATTTTGAATAATGATAAGAATATTAATCTATATAACCCTAACTTAAAAAGAAATTTTCTTTATATAGAAGACTTTATAAAATATACAAAAAAGCTTTTAAATTCCTTAGGTAGGATTGATAAAGATTATACAGAGTATTATTTTGCTTCCAAGGAATTTAATTCACTAGAAGAATTCATTAATCTAATTAAAAAGATTTTAAAATCTAGAATTTATATAAAAATATATAAAGGTAATTTATATAAGAAAACGAATGACATTCTTATGAAAGAATTTTATATCAAGAATAATCCAAAATGGATCAGGTTAAATCATACAATCAATCTTGAAACAGGACTAAAGAAAGTAATTAAAACTTTTTTGAGGGGTGACACAAAATGAGAATACTAATCACTGGCGGTTGTGGTTTTTTAGGCTCAAATCTCGCTTTATATGGTATTAACAATGGATACGAGGTATTTATATTAGATAATTTTTATAGAGAGGGATCTAAGGAGAATCTAAATTGGTTGCGAAGTAAAGGTAATTTTAAATTTTATGAGGTTGATATCGTAGATAATGAGAAGCTAAGAAAAGTCTTCAAAGAAGTTAAACCAAATATCGTCTTTCATTTGGCTGGTCAGACTGCAATGACAACATCACTTAATAATCCACTAAAAGATTTCCAAATTAATACTATTGGTTCATTGAATGTGCTGGAATCCATAAGAGAAATAGATAATAATTGCAAATCCATATATGCCTCCTCTAATAAGATTTATGGTGATTTAAATTATATTAATATAGTAGAAGAGAATACTAGATATAATGCACCAGATTACGAATCAGGTTTTCCTGAATCTATGAAAATCGATTTTTCTACGCCATATGGTTGCTCAAAAGGGTCAGCAGATTTATATTTTCTAGATTATTACAAATCCTATGGAATAGGGCTATCAGTTTTTAGACATTCTACAATGTATGGCGGAAGGCAATTTGCGACTGTTGATCAAGGATGGATAGGCTACTTTTGTGAGAAATTGATTAGACCTTTAAATGTTGAAATTGATATATATGGAGTAGGTAAGCAGGTCAGAGACATTTTACATTGTGATGACATAGTTAAATTATATTATAGTTCAATAGAGAAATTTGATAAGATTGAAGGTGAAGCCTACAATATTGGAGGGGGACCTGCTAACAGTCTTTCTTTGTTAGAACTTTTTGCTATTTTAGAATCAAAAACTAAAAATAAAATGAAATACAAAATTAACCCGATGCGTGTTAGTGATCAGAAAGTTTATATATCTGACATAAGTAAAATTAAAGAAGCAATCAACTGGCAGCCAGAGATTAACATAGATTCAGGAATAGATATTATGTTGGATTGGGTCAAAGCAAAATGATTAAGCATTCAATTTTAATACCAAGCTATGATGAATTTGAAAACCTTAAGATTTTAGTTCCACAAATTATAGATACTATCAGCCCTTATATAGACTCATTTGAAATAATTTTGATTGATAGAGAAGAAAAGGATATAGATACTTACAATTTGGCAATGAAATATGATATAAGACATATACAAAGAGAAGGTGGGGATAGATATGGAGATGCCGTCCGATCAGGTATAAGCAAAGCAAGAGGGCGGACAATAATTTTTATGGATGCAGATGGATCTCATAATCCAAATGAAATCTTAAACCTATGTAAATTCTCTGATTCATTCGATCTAGTTGTTAGTTCAAGGTATTTGATTAAATCAAAAAGTGAAAATAGCTTTTTTAAAGAACTTGGTTCAAAATTTTTAAATAAGCTATGTAAGTCTCTTTTTAAGATAGAGTGTACAGATTTTTCAAATAGTTTTAAAGCTTATAATGCTGATATATTGAAGAGAGTTAATTTATATTCAAAAGATATTGATATTATCGAAGAAATAATATTTAAAATGATTAAAATAAAAGGAGACTTATCTATACATGAATTCCCTGGGGATTTTCGAAAAAGGTTAAATTATGAATCTAGAAGAAAGCCCTTAATATATTTCCTATCTTATATTAGAACTTTATTTAGGTTAAAATTTTTTAATAAATGATGAATTTTTTAAAAAAATCAAAACTTGATATTATTATTTTACAATTAGGGGTCTCACTTTTATTCTTTCTGCTTTATTCTGGTTTTAATTATGAGATTTTATATTTTGAAAACTTTTCTTGGTTCTTAAAACCCTCAATTACTAACGATATAGAAACTTATTGGATTTCCTGGGAATTTTTTAGAAATACAGATTTTTTTCAATTTCCATTGTTTTTAAACCCTGATTATGGAAACGGTTTTGATGTCAGCATTTACCATACAGATGCTATACCTATTGCAGCATTTACATTAAGATTCTTTACTGATTTTCTCCCAGTAAATTTTCAATATTTAGGCCTATGGTCATTTATGTCTTTTTTTCTAATGCTTTTCTTTTCATATAAATTGCTAAATATTTTTATTCCTAATAAACTTATCTGTTTTATATCATCAACTTTTTTTTTAATTGCTCCACCTTTTATAGACAGGGTTTTTTTACAGCAGGCTGTTTCATCCCATTGGTTAGTAATCGCAAGTCTTTATTTTTATTATTCTAATCAATATAACTATAAGATTTGGAATTTAATTTTAATAATCTCCATATTAATAAATGGTTACCTAGCCGCAATTGTTTTTGCTGTCTTTATAGCTAGCACCTTTATTAATTATTATAAATCCAGCAAGTTGGCTTTCTTTAAAAAAGTATTTTTGACCTTATCTTTCATGATATTTGTCTCTTATTCGACTGGATTATTTTCCATCGGTAAGGGTTTGAAAGAAGGTGGTTTTGAACTTTATGGCATGAGCTTGTTGGGCTTTATTAATCCTAGCTCGCCTACAGGATTTTATTCAGTTCTAATTAATAAGCTACTATCATCTAATATATTATTTGTAAAAGAGGTCGAAGGATTTGCTTTCTTAGGAGCTGGTATTTTAATTTTAATTTTTATAGTATTAATTAATTTTAAAACTTCTATTAAAGCATTTAAGAGTTCCATACCCCACTTACCTTTAATAGTCTTATCATTTATTTTACTTATTTATTCTTTTTCGAATAATATTTTTTTCTTAGGTAATGTTGATTTTTTAGGAAGTCAGAGACTCTTTGTCTATACAGTACCTGAGATTTTAGAACCGCTTGTTAAAGTTTTTAGAGCCTCTGGTAGATTTAGCTGGCTATTATTCTACTTAATATATTTATTTACCTTTATTGGAATGTATCAATTAAAAAATAAAAAAAATATAGTTTTAATTTTAAGCTTAATATTGCTTTTCCAAGTAGCCGATAATTATAAAATAATTAATATTTTTAAAAATGAACTTAAATCAGATAAAGTTTATACGACTGCTATTGCTAAAATGGGCCTTAAGGATCCAATTTGGAAAATTGTCGAAAAAGACTATAAGAAAATCAATATATATCCTATTAAAAATAAACCAAAGGACTATACCAGAATCGCTTTTTTTGCTTCTGAAAAAGGTTTATCTACAAACTTTGGCTATTTTTCTAGAATTAACCATACTATCGAAGAAAGACTAAATAATAAAATGATTAATGACTTTAATAAAGGTACTTTTAATGAAAAAATCGTATATATAATCCAAGATGATGTTAAGTGGAATCTTCTAAATGAGTTGTATTCAAAAGATAGCTTAGATTTCTTTATAAAGGAAGTAGATGGATATAGATTATTCATCCCAAACCTCAAGAATTAAAATTTATAAATTATTATTTCTTTCAATACTTATAATAATACTTAACATTAATTTTTTAAATTTATATTTATCTTGTCCAAAAATATTAATATCATTTGTTGCGTCATTTGCTAGCTTATAGCATAATTTTAAAGCTTCTTTTCTCCCAATTTTACTTATCAAAGTTTGCTTACCTTTTTTTCTATCTTTACCAGGTGTTTTTCCAATTTCTTTAAATCCTCTATCGTTATCCGAAAAGTCATCCGCTATTTGGTAGATGATTCCAAAATTCCTTCCAAATACCTGAGCTTTTTTAACACTTTTTTTATCACTCTGATTTAATATAAATGGTAGTGATGTTGATAGCTGAAACAATTTAGAGGTTTTTAATTCATAAGTAGATATAATTTTATTGACACTAGTATTTTTATTTTCATAGTAAAGATCATTAAATTGTCCGTACATTAGTCCTTTATACCCTGTATATTCAATTATTAATTTTAATATTTTCTGTCTAACTTCTAAATTTTTACAGGTTTTATTATCTAAGATTAATTCGATAGCCATTCCATATAAAGAATTTCCGGCTAAAATTGCAGTAGATTCCTTAAACTTTTTATGAACAGTCAATTTGCCTCTTCTGTAATTATCATTATCCATCGAGGGTAAGTCATCATGAATTAATGAATAGCAGTGGATGAATTCAATAGCTAGGGATAACTGTCTGTAAGATACAGAAGGTATTTTTAAAATTTTGCTAAGCTCAATTATAAAAAAAGGTCTAAGCCTTTTTCCACCGTTTTTAACCCCATATTTTATAGCAGTTTGTAAAGAGTTATGGTTTTCAATTTTCTTAAAATGGTTTGTTATCCATTTATCTACTAATACTTTATTTTTCTTAAGATAGTTTGAATCCATAATTAATTTTTACCTAATTTTATATAATATTCTGGAGCTAAGATCATAAGTCCATCAATAACAGCTACTAAATCTCCATCTCTTCTATTATTTTTAGCATAATCCCAATCCGTTTTATTGTTAAAATAATATAGAGTATTACTTTCATAGTTACTATTTTTGATGATTAGTTTTAATTTAGCTACCTCTTCTATAACTTGTTGTTTTTTTACACGTGAGAAAGAACCAAAATTAACAGACATTTTATTTTTTGCTGCATATAAAGCCAAAATAAAATAATTATCCGGTCTATTTTTAGGGTAAATATAATTTATTTTTCTGTATATCCTTGAAAAATCATCCCATTCTTTGGATTTCAATGGAGTATTCCACTGCATTTCCCAGTATTTGTATTCACTTTTATGTTGAGGTCCAGAATAAACTTTTTTATAGTGTATGTTAATATCTCCAGTTTTCATGATAAATAGATTTGATACTTTATTCAGATCTATTACATTCACAGTTAATGCAAGAAATATAATAATTCTCCATAGTTTTTTATCATCAAAAGAATTGATAACAATAAAAATCAATATATAAATTAGG
>Ga0209036_1000043_pt1 | contig 43297 bp, 48 predicted proteins | sample MarorgKNORR_S2LV_3_FD_188222 | JGI IMG/M metagenome (GOLD analysis project Ga0209036, IMG submission 188222) | Marine microbial communities from the Southern Atlantic Ocean, analyzing organic carbon cycling - DCM_A/KNORR_S2/LV (SPAdes) (version 2) | ecosystem: Environmental > Aquatic > Marine >... | reverse complement strand
CTTCTATATTCAAACTTATCTACAGCTTTCATAAGTCCTATGTTGCCTTCCTGAATTAAATCTAAAAACTGTAGACCTCTATTTGTGTATTTTTTAGCAATCGAAATAACAAGTCTGAGGTTAGCTTCAACCATATCTTTTTTTGCACGTCTCATTTTTGTTTCGCCCATAGACATGGCACGATTGATATCTTTTATGTCTTTTACATTAAGTCCTACTCTCTCTTCAATTGCTTTTATGGCTTTTTGAGCAATTACAACATCTGACTTAATGTGCTCCAAAGATTTTTTTGAATACTTTTTGTTGCTCATTAATGAATCAACCCACTTCACTTTGGTGATATTGTCTTTATACATGGCAATAAAATCTTTTCTTGGAACCCTTGCTGATTTGACAAATAAAAATTGGATTCTTTTTTCATGAAGGCGTATTTCAGCTAAATCACTTCTAGCAAAAAACGCTAGATCTTCAAACATTTTGGGTGAAAATTTAAGAAATTGAAAAATTAGACCTAATTTGGTGAATTCTGCTTTGGCTTCTTTAGAATGCCTACCTTTGGATTCAACCACTTTATTTGTTTTATTGAACTGACGCTTGAGATTTGTCATACGTCTTTGGACTTCAGCTAAATCTGGTCCGTTATCAACTTCTTCATCGCTTTCTTCTAATTGTTTTGCTTTTTCACTTCCGGGTCCTGCAGAAGGAACTTCTTCCATCTCCTCAAGAAACCCTGTTAGCAGCTCACTTAGTTTTTTATCTTCACTTTTAACTTGCTCGTAAAAAGAAATTATGTGCTCAACAATTCCTGGATAATGCACACTTGCATCCAAAAGGTCACGCATACCTTCTTCAATCCGCTTTGCGATTTCAATTTCACCTTCTCTAGTTAGAAGATCAACCGTACCCATTTCTCGCATGTACATTCTTACTGGATCAGTTGTTCTGCCAGTTTCATTTTCTACAGCAGCCAATGCTTCAGCAGCTTGCTCTAAGGCAATATCATCTTGATCATCGGAAGATTCAGATAGCATTAGTGTATCCGCATCAGGAGCTGTCTCATGAACCTGAAGACCTAAGTCATTAATCATGCCGATTATTTCATCAACTTGATCTGGATCGGAAATATCCTCTGGAAGATGATCATTTACATCTGCGTATGTTAAATAACCTTGTTCTCGGCCTTTATCAATTAACTCCGCAATTCTTGAACCTTGTTTTTTTAACTTATCCACTGAGCCCCTCTTTTTAAGTTCTTATCCATATGTGATGCCAATTTTTATTTTTTCAATCTTGTTTTGAACTTAATTTCCTTAATAAATCTCGGTCATTATCAGTGATTTCTTGCTTTTTTAAGATGATTTGTTGTAAATCTCTTCTTTCTATTGCCGAAATCGATCCGACATTATACTTATCTTTGAGTATTTGCTCTCTATCTTTCTGATTTTTTATCAAAATCTTTACACAGTCATTTGCAAGCTTTAATGCATTTTTTTCTGATAATTCTAATCCTGCCACCACGGCTTCCGAAAAATATCCTTTAATCTGATCAGATTCAATATTTTCGATAACCCTTGAAGGTTTTATGTCTGGTGTTTGTTTATATAAATCTAAGATTAAAAATAAAAAGTTAAAATTAGGATCAACTTTTAATTCGTCGAATAATTTTTCTTTGGCAATCGAAGGAAAAGCTAAAATAGAACTAAAGATATTAATGACAGCTTTTACTCTGATAGGAGTATTTGAGCTTGCTTTAATTGCATTATTAGTTTCTTGTCTTTTTGGAGAACTGGGGGGCGCATCCATGATTTTGATATCCATGCCACATAAGTTTGAGACTTCATGTGCATATACCTCTTTTATTACTGAATTATTAATTTTATTTACGATAGGTATAGCAAATGCTGCTGCTTGTGCTCGACCCTCCAACGTTTCTAAATTAAATTCTTTTATTTTCGATAAAAAATATGATGAAAGTGAAATTGACTCATCTAGAAGTTTTTGGAAAGCTTTTAGCCCATGTTCAGCGATGTATGAATCTGGGTCATGACCTTGCTCAAAGAAAACAAAATGAATGTTTATGTCTTCTCTGATGATTGGAAAAGTGTTTTCAACTGCTTTCCAAGCGGCTTTTCCACCAGCTAAATCTCCATCGAATGCAAAAAATATCTTATTGGTATATCGCATAATTTTTGAAATATGATTTGGTGTTACAGCTGTACCGAGAGTTGCAACTGCATTTTTAATACCATGCTCATACAGACCTATTACATCCATGTAACCCTCTACTACAATTAAAGAGTCAATATTTTTTTGTGAATCTTTAACTTCGAACAAGCCAAACAACTCATTTGATTTATTAAAAAAAGAAGTTTCCGGAGAATTGAGATATTTAGGCTCTCCCTCATCAATAATTCTTCCACCCATTGCGATGAAATCACCTTTTATGTTTCTTATTGGAAAGATAATCCTGCCTCTAAATCGATCATAAAATCGATCATCTTTTTGACTAAATAAACCTGAATTACTGAGCTCTTTAGATGAGGCAGCCGACCCAAAATGATTTAAAAGTCCATCCCATTTATCTTGTGCATATCCTATATTAAATTTCTTGGCAGTAACTCCGGAAATCTTTCTATCTTTGAGATATTTAATAGCTTGAGGTGCAATCTTTTCATTTAAATTTCCTTTGTAGAAGTTCACAGCCTTTTCAACTAGACCACTTGGTTTTGATTTCTCGTGCTTATTTGTTTCATAAGGAACTGTCATCCCAGCTGAACTGGCTAGAGTTTCGATTGCATCGACAAAATCTAAATTTTCATAGCGTCTAATAAAGTGGATAGCATTTCCAGATTCTTGACATACGAAACAATAAAAAAACTGTTTATCTTGATTAACAGCCATGGAGGGATTTGAATCATCATGGAATGGACATTGACACCAAAAATTTGATCCCTTTTTATTGAGGGGTATGCGACGCCCTACAACATCGACAATATCAGTTTGATCTAACAATTGATCAATGAAACTAGTCGGAATTGACATTATGCTCTATCCAGTTATCTAAAAATATTTTGGCAGCCAAATGATCTATTCGATCAGATTTAGAATCAATTTTCGCCAACTCTTTTGCCTCAAATGAGGTTAATCTTTCATCAACCAATTCACAAGGAATACTAGTTATCTTTTTAATTTTTTTAAAGAATGTATCGATTTTCTTCATCATAGCGCTTGGGCTTCCGTCCATGTTCAAAGGTTTGCCAATCAATATTTGATCAGGTTTCCACTCTTCGATGAGATTAGAAATTGAGTCCCATATTTCTTTTTCCTCACGATCGACTTTTAGTACAACTAATGGGGAGGATGTGTTGGTTACTGTTTGTCCTACCGCAACACCGATGTATTGGGTACCAAAATCAAAAGCTAGTATTTGCATTTCTAAGAATTTGTAAAATTCCAATCTCGAATAATCTCAAGCTGCTGATAATTGACTGCCATATCTTGAGGAAATGGTTGAAACGGTGCTGATTGTTGCAAAATTTTCAAAGCTAAAGCATCCATTGATGAATTACCGGATGATTTTAAAATATCTGCGCCAATTAAATTCCCCATGGAGTCGATAATTGATCTGATTTGTACTTTAAAATTGCCTTGGGTTATGTCTTTTCGAGAAATTTCATAATACCCTGCTGTTTCAACCTTTCTTTGCCATGCATTTAAATAAATTGTTTCATAACTCTCTAAAGTCGAGTTAGATTCTAAGCGTCTAACACTTAACTGAGATTGATCTTGAGAGCTAGAATCTTTTGAAACCATTGCAACTTGTTGATTATTTTTTTGAAGTAAATCAAGACCATTATTAGAGCTGCCTCGCATGTCAAACTCCCCATTAGCAAATCTAATATTGACAATAACTTCCTCATTGAATTTCCATGGTTGCTGAATTACAACAAAACTAACTCCAAAAATAACTACTCCATGCAATATTAAAGAAACAAACATTGACTGTTTAAATCCCCATCTTTGAATTCTTTCTTTATAAATTAACGGTTGCATTTTAAATGGATTGAAGCAAAGCCTTTATCGGATTTTGACCAGTTTGGGAGAGAATTTCTCTTGCACCTGTTGGGCTTGTTATATTAATTTCAGTTAAATAATTACCGATCATATCAATCCCAGCAAACAGAATACCCTCTTGAACTAGTAACTTGCCAATTTCCTTGCTTGCTTTAATTTGATCATTGGATAATTCTCGGGCTTCGCCTCTGCCACCAGCTGCAAGATTGCCCTTGAAGCTTCCTTTTTGAGGAATTCTTGCCAATGCTATAGGAAAAGGCTCACCATGAATTATAAGTATTCGGTAATCTCCATCATAAATTTCAGGTAAAAAATTTTGAACCATAACCATTGTTTGATAATTATTAGTAAGCAATTTAAAAATTTTTAGGTGGTCTTCTGAAGTCTCATCAAACTTATAGATTGAATCTCCACCCATCCCATTAAGGGGTTTAAGGATAACGTTAGAGTATTTTTCTTTAAATAACTTGAAGTCCTCTTCTTTGCATATAACGCTTGTATCAGTCATCCAGTCAGCAAATTGAAGAGCAAAAATCTTTTCATTAAATTTCATTAAAGCTGAAGGTCGATTTAATATATTGGCACCTTCAGATTCGGCCTGAGATAAGATATGCAAAGCATTCATATAGTCCTCATCGACCGGTGGGTCTTTTCTCATAAATATATAATCAAAATCTTTAAGCGGTTTAACTTCATTAACTATCTCACCAACTTGCGGATGCTTCAATGGATCTTTGATTATAGAAAATTCTGTAAAAGTTTGATGCTCCTTATAAAGGAGGTCTTTCATTTCGCATTGAAGGATTTGTCCGCCCATACTAAAGACCTCTTGCATCCATAAAACAGTTGTATCTTTTTTTGGATCTAAGCTTTTTAAGGGATCAGTAATAAATAGTGAGTAAGTACCTTGCATTAATGTTCTCCAAGCAAGGTATGAAATTTAGAAATTCCAATAATAGGCGCAGTTTCTGCACGTAACACATAATGTCCAATTTTTAGAGACTTTAATCCTAATGCATTCATAGTTTCGCGTTCTTTTTCTGAGTAACCCGATTCAGGTCCTGTGATAATACTAATTTCATTTAACTCCACGCTTTCATTGTCTTTAAAAAATTGATTAGCAATTGTATCAAGAACGAATAACCCATCGAAATTTGTGTTTCCCTCAACGCTTTGAAGGCATTGTTTGAGGTCATTAAAAAATTTTATTTTGGGGAGATGATTGCAGCCAGATTGTTCACATGCAAGGATCACAGCTTCCATAAGGCGATCATTTAATTTTGATAGGTCTTTCTTAGCCAATGATTGATCTAGAAGTTCGGGTTTGTATATCAATAGTGAATTGATACCAAGCTCAACAAGCTTTTGTAATGAATAAATTAGATTCTCTTTTTTAATGTATGGAATGATTGCTTGATAAAATTTTAGATGTGGATTTTGCATTAATGAAATGTCATCAACTTCGAATTTTATATGAGCTTTAGCAATCTCCTGAATAGCTCCATTTGCCAAAGAACCCTTACCATCAAATAGTTCTACAGGATCATTTGGTTTCAGCCTAAGAACCTTGGCAAGATGATGTATTTGTTTTATGTTGGTGCACTTGTAAGTTGGTGAAGATAGTTCAGGGCAAAAAATTCTTGGCTTTCTCATCATATGATTATAATTAAAATTTTTAAAAATGAGTCAAAGTCACATCATTCTTGTCAGACACGGAGAGGCATCTGCTGGCTGGGCAACACATCCTGATCCTGGTTTAAGTAAAGAAGGTCGACTGCAAGCTAAAATTACTGGGAATGATTTAATTGATAAAGTTTCTAGCTATAAGCTTTGCTCTAGTCCTAAAAAAAGAGCTCTTGAAACCATGGAAATTATTAATCATGAAAATAGATATCCTGTAGAAGTTAATTCTCGTTTTATTGAGATTCCTTCTGACAATATTGACAAAAATAAGAAAAATGACTGGTTAGGTTATATTTTTACCTGTCCAACTGATGAACTACCTAATTCAGTAAAAAAGTGGCGGAATAATTTAGTAAACTGGCTTCAAAATGTTGAGGGCAATTATATTATCACTTCACACTTTATGGTGATCAATGCATTGATCTCTTACATCTTAGATAATAATGTAATCTCATATTTTCATCCCGATTATGCCTCTCGAACAGAAATATTTATAAAAAATGGAGAGTTGGTGCAATTAATTTTGGGAGATGATAAAAAAACCACTATAAATCTCTAAAATTAGTTGAGCAATTTTTAATCAACTGTAAACTCTATATTTTGCATAAAAATTTCTAATTAATGGCCAAATCAGTTTCACAGAAAATAAAAAAAAAGCCTCTTAGCGAACAGGTTAAGAAAGCTATGAAAAAATATTTTGCCACCCTTGGTGATACCAATCCTAAAAATGTCTATGAATTGGTGATGGCTGAAGTTGAACCTGAGCTTTTGAAAGCAGTAATGAGGTATACAAACAATAATCAGTCAAAGGCTGCAAATGTATTGGGATTAAATAGAGCCACCCTTAGAAAAAAATTACATAAATACAACATTCTAGAAAAATCATGAGTCTAATTTCTCCAAAAACTGCACTAGTTAGTCTTTCAGATAAATCTAATTTAGATCAATTAATAGAATTCTTAGTAAATCAAGAAGTGAAAATTATTTCAACTGGGGGAACTTACAATGCCATTAAAGAAATCACTGATGAGGTATTAGAAGTTTCTGAATTTACTGGCTTTGATGAAATGATGGATGGTCGAGTGAAAACTTTGCATCCAAAAATTCATGCTGGGATTCTAGCAAGAAGAGAGACCGATAAAGAGGTTTTAGCCGATAGAGGCTTTGAGGTCATTGATATAGTTATTGTTAACCTATATCCATTTCAAGAAACAATTGCCTCAAATTGCTCATTCGAGGAAGCCATTGAAAAAATTGATATCGGTGGGCCAACCATGATTAGAGCTGCAGCAAAAAACTTTAAGGATGTTGCAGTAGTAACTGATCCAAATGATTACAGTCGATTAATACAAGAGTGGGAAACCCAAGGCGGCATTTCGTATACATTTAGAAAAGAGCTTTCACAAAAAGTATTTCAGCTTATGACTGAATATAATGCTTCTATTGCATATTACTTAAAAGATATTTCTTCAAATGCTCATCAATATAACTTTGAAAAAAGTGAATCATTGAGATATGGAGAAAACCCTCATCAAACTGCGGATTTATTAACATTCTCTAATTTAAAGCATAAAAATATTGCAAACGCGGATGTGCTTCAGGGCAAAGAGCTTTCCTATAATAATATTGTTGACGCTGACGCTGCATGGGAGTGTGTTAGGGCATTTGATGAACCAGCATGTGTAATTGTTAAACATGCTAATCCCTGTGGAGTTTCTGAAGCTAAGAGTATTTATGATGCTTATGACTTAGCCTTTAAAACTGATCCAACTTCAGCATTTGGTGGAATAATTGCCTTTAATAGAGATCTAGATAAAGCAACTGCTGAAGAAATTAATACTCGTCAATTTGTCGAGGTGGTCTTGGCAACTGGTTTTGAAAATGCTGCATTAAATGAGCTTGCTAAAAAAAAGAATATCAGGGTGCTATGTGTAGACCTTGAGCAAGATAATCCGTACCCAGGAGTCATCAAAAAAGTCTCTGGCGGAATATTAATACAAAGCGATGATACTTTAATTGTTCCCGAGGCAAACCTTAAATGCGTAACAAAAAGACAACCTTCGAAAGACGAAATCAATGATCTTATGTTTGCGTGGAGAGTTGCAAAATTTGTTAAATCTAATGCAATTATTTATGCAAAAAATAAACAAACCATTGGAATTGGTGCTGGACAAATGAGTAGAGTAATTAGCGCTGAAATTGCTAACCTTAAGGCAAAAGAGGAAGGGTTAGAGGTGAAAGGAGCCGTAATGGCATCAGACGCCTTTTTTCCATTCAGAGATGGGATAGACAAAGCAGCCTCAAGCGGAATCGCAGCTATTATTCAGCCAGGTGGGTCAATCAGAGATGAAGAGGTTATATCGGCTGCTGATGAAAATAATATAGCTATGATGTTTACTTCAAATCGCCACTTCAGACACTAAGATGAATATTCTAGTTATTGGATCCGGCGGAAGAGAACATGCTTTGGCATGGAAAGCGGCGCAAGACCAATTTGTTTTAGAGGTATTTGTTTGCCCAGGAAATGCAGGCACATCGTTAGAAAATAAACTGTCTAATATTTCTATCGATATAAATGAATTTGAAGCTGTAAAAAATTTTTGTATTGAAAAAGATATTGCCTTGGTTATTGTTGGTCCCGAGCAACCCCTTGTAGATGGACTGGTAGATTATTTGCAAAAAAGTAATATTAAAACTTTTGGGCCTTCCAGTGCTGCAGCTCAATTAGAAGGATCAAAAACATTTTCAAAAGATTTTTTTGTAAAATATGGGATTCCAACTGCTAATTATGCTGCATTTAGCAATTTTGAGAGTGCAAAAGATCACTTAGATAAAATTCCCTATCCAACTGTAGTAAAAGCAGACGGCTTAGCTGCAGGAAAAGGAGTAATTATTTGTCAAACTAAAGCTGAAGCGTTGCAAGCTTTGGTAAGTATTTTTAAAGATAATACGTTTGGTATTGCTGGAGCAAGTGTAGTCATTGAAGAATTTCTTAGTGGTGAAGAGGCAAGTTTTATTGCTGTCGTAAGCAAAGATAAAATTATTCCATTGGCAACAAGTCAAGATCATAAAGCGGTTGGTGATGGCGATGTGGGACTTAATACTGGTGGAATGGGCGCATATTCACCGGCACCAATAGTCGATGAAAGACTGCATAAAAAAATTCTTGATGAGGTAATGCAGCCTACTATGCATGGCTTAATTAAAGAAGGTTCACCATATCTAGGATTTTTATATGCTGGACTGATGATCAAAGATGGTGAGTTGAAGGTGCTTGAATTCAATTGCAGATTTGGCGATCCTGAAACTCAACCTATATTGTTAAGATTAAAATCAAGTTTGGTTGAATTATGCATTGCTGCAATTGATGATGATTTAGATAATCATGAGATTGAATGGACCAAACAACATGCCTGTGGTGTAGTAATTGCTAGCGAAGGTTATCCCGAAAACTATACAAAAAATAATGAGGTCAAAATTCAAGCCACAGATTTAGATGGAGTAAAACTTTTTCATGCCGGTACAAAGCTTGATCAAAATAAAATTTTTACATCAGGCGGAAGAGTATTTTGTGCCACCGCCCTAGGTAATAATCTCAGAGAGGCTCAACAAAAAGCATATAGTTTGGTAGAATCCGTTGCATTTAATGGTGCTTTCTGTAGAAAAGATATTGGAGATAAAGGAATTAGATGAATCTGATAGACAACTTTATAAATGAGTGTGATATTGCATTAAAAACGCTTTCAAATAAAAAATCTGGAACAGGTAGAACATATCCTCCAGAACCTGGTGAAAAAAATATTGAGAAATTGACGACTGAAGAAAAAAAAATTTCTATCCAAATGATGCGAGTAAATCTTGCTGGTGAAGTAGCAGCTCAAGCCCTTTATCGTGGGCAGTCGCTAGTATGTAAAGATGTGGATATTAAAAAGCATCTTATTGAAGCTGGAGACGAAGAAACCGATCATTTAGTATGGTGTAAAAAACGCTTAGATGAATTGGAGGGAAAGGGCTCCATTCTTAATCCAATTTGGTATGCCGGTTCCTTTGCTATTGGAGCAATCTTTGGAAGGTTTGGAGAAAAAGTTAGCTTAGGCTTTGTTGAAGAAACTGAGAAACAAGTTGTTGCTCATCTTGATCGTCACCTTGATAAAATATCGCCTAAAGACAAAGAAACCATAGAAATATTAAAGACGATGAAAGAGGATGAAGATCTTCATGCTCGTCAAGCAGTAGATAAAGGCAGCGAAGAACTAAAAATTCCAGTAAAAAAAATCATGCAATTTACCGCAAAAATGATGACCTCTACAAGTAAATATATATGACGAGGTTGTTTTTTTTTATTTGTTTTCTAAGTATTAATTTATTTGCAGAAAATAATGAAAAGGCGCTTAAAGATAGCCTATTAAAATTTTGGGAAGCAAGGAATACCCGAGACTTTGAAACTATTTATTTTTATGAAAGTAAGATAGGAGCAATTACTGGCTCATCATCTGAAAATCATTTTTATGAAGATCCGCCTCCTGACTTCGAATCCGTTATAAATTACTACTCAAGAGTTGAATCAGATGTTACTCCATCTAACATCAGAATAATCCAACTTGCTGAAAAGGTATATTTAACTTTGTATTACCTTTCTGGAAGCTACACATACTCTAATGGGAAAATTAATAATGAGTATCAAGCAAGAGTATCTAATATTTGGTTGTATGAAAATGGTGGCTTTAAGCTCTACTATAAAAACTTTAATAAGCTTAAGAAAGAGCTAAAACCTATGGATATTATTGCCTATCCAATGGATTAAACATTATTGGAATACAAAAGATAATTGTCTATTTCTTAAAAAAGTCCCCTCTCATAAGACTCTCGCCAATTAAGAAAACGTTGATATTATGAAGTTTTAAATAATTAATATCATCTATAGATTTTATTCCTGACTCAGCAATAAATATATTTTTTTCTTTAAATAAATTTTTTATTCGAATCGAATTATCTAAATCAACTTCAAAAGTATTTAAATTTCTGTTGTTAACTCCAATTAATGCATCTTTATAAAGCTCTACTCTCTTAAGTTCTTTTTCATCATGAATCTCAATGAGATAATCTAATTCTAGTTTTTTTGCAATTTTCACAAATTCTTCTATTTGTAAATCAGAAAGAATTGACGCAATTAATAAAATGCAATCTGCTCCAATTAGCTTTGACTCATATATTTGATATTCATCAATGATGAAATCTTTTCTTAATATTGGAAGAGAAGTTGTCCTTTTGACTGCTTTTAAATAATCAATGCTTCCTAAGAAGAAATCCTCTTCAGTTAAAATCGATAGAGCTGCAGCTCCAACAGATTCGTATTCTTTTGCTTTTTCAACTGGGTTAAAATTTTCCGAAATAACTCCAGCACTTGGAGAAGCTTTTTTTATTTCCGCAATGATGGCCTCATCTTTATTAGAGATGCTACTTTTGAAATTACTTTTTGGAAGATCTAGCTCTTTTAAAGAAGATTTGACGTCCTCTAAAGATAATTTTGCTTTCTTCGCCTTCAAGTTCTCTCTTGTATTTTCAACGATTTTTTTAAGAATACTCATTAACTATTTGATACTCTCACATATGAAGCTAACTTGTCTGCTGCCATGCCATTGTTCATAAGCTCAAAAGAGAGTTCTACACCATCAGCAATTGAATGAACTACATTTGCTAGATATAAAGCTGCTCCTGAATTGAGAGCAATCATATCTTGAACTGCAGATTTTTCTCCTGAAAATGCCTCTCTTATTAATTGTAAGCTGTCATCAGATGATTGAGCGATTATTTCTGAAAGCTGACCAAAATTTAAGCCAAAGTCTTTTGGTGAAATTTCGTATTCATTTATAGAATTGTCTTTAAGTTCTGCAACATAGGTTTTATTTGTAATTGTAATTTCATCTAAACCATCAAATCCATGGACTATGAGAACATGCTCCATAGATAGGTTTTTAGCAACAGCAGCAAAAGATTTAACTAAATCTTTATCATAGACACCTAAAATTTGTTTTTTTGCACCACAGGGATTGGTATGAGGTCCAAGTAAATTAAATAAGGTTTTTTTGCCGATCTTTTGTCTGGCAGGCATTACGTATTTCATAGACTGGTGATGCAAGGGAGCGAAAAGAAAAACAAATCCAACTCGATCAAATATAGTTTCTATCTTCTCTCTGTCATGAGTAATATCAGCTCCAGCAGCTATCAATAAATCTGCGCTTCCTGATTTACTGGAGACAGCTTTATTGCCATGTTTAGCAACTAAAGCTCCGCCAGCTGCCGCAACAAATGAAGATGCTGTAGAACAATTAAAGGTGTTAAGTCCTGAGCCACCAGTTCCGCAAGTATCAATATGATCACCATTGCCAATATTAAAAGTTAGAGATTTATCCTTCATGACTATTGCAGCTGCTGTTATCTCCTTTTCACTGATGCCTTTTTCATTTAACGCTAATAAAAACTTTTCGATCGAAAGGTCATCAACTTCTCCAGTCATAATGAATTCGATTGCAGATTGCATTGAATGAAAATCAAGATCCTCTTTTTTTTCCAGTTGATCAATAAATTCTTTAATCATAGATTTAAAAAGTTTGAAATTAATTTCATACCATAATCAGTATCAATTGATTCGGGATGGAACTGAACACCGTATATTGGTCTTGAAGTATGTTCAATGCCCATAATGATATCAGCATCATCAACCAGTGAACTTGTAACTTTTAAGTCCATGGGGAGTGATGAGCTATCGATCACAAGACTATGATATCTGACAACCGAATATGGATTAGGAATGCCTTTGTATAAGACTGAACTAGAATGCTGAATTTCTGATTTCTTTCCATGAAAAACATGTGGAGCTTTAATAATGTTTGCTCCAAAGGCTGCGCCAATCGACTGATGACCTAGACATACACCTAATAATGGGACGCGAGAATCTTTAACAATCTCAACCGAAATCCCAGCTTCTTTTGGAGTGCAAGGACCAGGCGAAATAACAATCTTATCTGGATTCATTTGAGCAATTTCTGAAAGAGTCACTTCATCATTTCTTTTAACTAAAACTTCATGACCATACTCTCCAATATAATGAACCAAGTTATATGTAAACGAATCATAGTTATCAATTACTAGGATCATGTAATCATCTCCATGGCATCAACAAATACCTTAGATTTTTGTTTGCACTCTTCCCATTCATTCTCTGGAACTGAGTCTGCTACAACTCCAGCACCAGCGCCAACATGTATTTTGTTATCTTTGATAACTGCAGTTCTAATGGCAATTGCTGTATCCATGTTGCCATTCCAACCAACGTATCCTATTGCACCGCCATATATACCTCTTGAGCTTGGTTCTAGTTCATTAATGACTTCCATGGCTCTTATTTTTGGAGCACCAGATAACGTACCTGCAGGTAATGCTGCCTTGAGAACATCAAAAGAGGTAAGTCCTGTTTGAAGTCTTCCAACAATATTAGAGACTATATGCATCACATGAGAATATTTTTCAATAATCATTTTTTCTGTAACATTCACTGTACCAATCTCTGAAACCCTTCCAACATCATTTCTACCAAGATCGATTAACATTAAGTGTTCCGCAATTTCTTTGGGATCATTTAATAGTTCCTCTTCATTAAATTTATCTTCCTCAAGATTGTTTCCGCGAACTCTTGTTCCTGCTATTGGTCTCAAGGTTACTTCTTCATTTTCTAATCTAACTAAAATTTCAGGTGAAGCGCCAACTATTTGAAACTCTCCAAGATTTAAAAAGTACATGTATGGCGAGGGATTCAGTTTTCTAATTGCTTTATATAATTCAAATGGATCTTTATCAAAATTTGCTGAAAAATCCTGCGCTAATACAACCTGCATTACGTCACCCTCTTCAATATAATGCTTAACCTTTTTGACAGCCTGAAGATATTCTTCTTTTGAAAAATTTGACTCAAACCCAGATGTATTTGTTATTTCACTAAATTTCTCAACCTGGTTTACTGTTGAGTTTAAAATTAAGTTTTCAATTTCATCTAATCTTGCTTGTGCAAATGAATAGGACATGTTTCTTAAATTTGCATTAAAAATTATTCTTATTGAGTTTGTTAAGTTATCAAAAATGATTAATTGATCTGCTTTAACCAAAAGGACATCAGGCATATGATCTGAGAATTTTGAGTTTTTTTGAGGCAAGCGAGATATTTTTTTTTCAGCATATTGGGCGCTTTCGTATGCAAAAAAACCTACGTATCCTCCATAAAAACGTGGTAAGTCATCTAAATTGGGTGATTTATCTTTAGAAGTTAATTTTTCAATATCTTGAAGAGGGTGATCAGAAACAAATCTTTCATTCATCCCATTGATTGATGTCTCAATTACGTTCCCATATGCCTTGATAGTATCCAAGCAACCAAAACCAATAATTGAGTATTGAGCCCACTTGTCTCCACCTTCAACGGATTCAAGTAAGAAATTATTTTTTTTATCAGAAATTTTTTCGAATAAAGATAACGGGTTATCATCGGGTGAAACAACTTCTCTCACCATAGGCAGCATAGAAAAGTCATTATTTTTGAAATCTTCAAATTTTTCTTTTGTGATCATTTTGTTTTTTAGAAATTTATTGTGTCTCCAACAATAATATTATTCTTTTTAAACCATCCCTGATTAACTTCAACTGCCATTCGAGCTCTTTGAATTGAACAGATAGATTCTTCAGAAAAAGGGACCATATCATAAATTTCTAAAATTCTCCCATTACTAGAAATGAATGCAACGCTCAATGGAAGTGGAGTATCTTTCATCCACATACATTGTCTTTTACTCGATGGCCAAATAAAAATCATACCAGTATTTTTTTCTAATATTTTTTTATTCATCAAGCCTTTACGCCTTGTAGCATCTGTATTGGATACTATTAAAGTTAGAGAAACGTTTTTATTTATAAAGGTTGCATCAATCTGAGCGATCGATGAAAGAGAAAATATTATTAATAAAAGGCTAAGAAATTTTTTGTCGAAAGCTTTCAATAGTTTGCTCATAATCTGATGATCCAAAAATAGCAGACCCCGCAACAAAAACATCTGCTCCAGCCATTGAAACTCTTGAAATAGTTTCAGTGTTGATACCTCCATCAACCTCTAAGTAAATTTTATGTTCTTGTTTGTCTATTAGCTCTCTAGCAGCCTGAATTTTTTCAATTGTATCTTCAATAAACTCTTGTCCACCAAATCCTGGATAAACACTCATTAATAAAATTAAATCAATCTCATCAACAACATCATCCAAAACAGACAAAGAAGTGTCAGGATTTATTGCAATGCCAACCTTGCATGAACATTCTTTAATTATTTCTATTGTATCCTTTGTACTTTCTACTGCTTCAGGATGAAAGCTAATCAGATCTGCTCCTGCACTTGCAAAGCTTTTTGCTAGTTCGTTTACAGGCTCAATCATTAAATGCACATCAATAAAATCCTTGATTCCATCGTCTCTTAATGACTTACAAACCATTGGGCCAACTGTAAGATTTGGTACATAGTGATTGTCCATAACATCAAAATGTATCCAGTCCGCGCCAGCAGACATAACTGAATTGATCTCTTCGCCTAACCTAGCAAAATTAGCAGATAAAATAGACGGAGCGATTAAAGACTTAGATTTCATTGTTGTTAATTTTGATCTTTTAGAACTGTCCTTGCAAGCTTTAATCTATTTGGGGTGCCGACATCTATCCAAAATGAATCATCTAAATGACCGGTAACTTTAGAAGTTTTTATTAACGGTATCAATATAGTGCTCCAAAGATCGAATGGATAATCTTTAGAAGCGTGCTTTTCTAAAACTCTAGGATTGATAACACACACTCCCGAATAAGTATAATCATTGAATCCTTCATTTATAAAAACTGATTCGTCATTCAGTGAAAAATCTCCTCCATTGTTATGGTCAGGATTTTTGGTAGCTATTAAATGAACGGTATCTACCCTATCAGGAATTTTTGTTAGATCTGGACTAAACAAGATATCTGAAGTGCTTAAAATGAATGGGGCAGATCCAAGATAATCCTTAGCATTCAATAAAGCGCCCCCAGTTCCATAAGGAAATGGTTCATCTAAAAAAATTATATTGGATGCATTCTCAATGGATTTTAGGGCAAGTTTAATTTTTTCTCCAAGATACGAAACATTAATGATGAATTCATTGATACCGTAATTTGTTAAATTATTTATTGTGTATTCAATTAAGGATAATCCATTTACATCAAGCAAAGGTTTAGGAATCTCCCTAGTTAGGGGTTTCATTCTTGAGCCAAGGCCTGCAGCTAAAATCATAGCCTTCATATTTTTAATAATTCCTTATCTAAAGTTTGTGATACATCATCAAGAAGGAAATTAGCAAGCTTAACTTGATTTAATTCTTTTGATAATAAAGCAGTATTAGAAACAATTTGAGGTAAATCCTTCATCCTAAATGCGCGTTTAGAAAAAATATAAAGTTCTGTAAGGGTGCCCATGATCCTAAGATTTCTCTGGAGACCGCCCCATAATGTAGCTTTAAAAATATCTTCTGCAGAAATTTCGTAAATGGAAATTTCTGCAAAGATTTTGCAATATTTCTTTAATATATCTAGGTTTAAAGGAATGTAATGATCAATGAGAATCCCAGCCAAATCAATTCCAATTGGGCCGTGACACAAATCTTGAAAATCCAAGAGTGCTAGCTCAGAGTTGTTTATCAATTGTATATTTCTTCTTTCAAAATCAAAGTGACAATTTGTCCATTGCTGATCCATAATTTCAGTTCGAAGATCAGGAAAAATATCTTCATATTCATCAAACATCTCAATTTTTAAAAATTCTTGGCAAAAAATTTTAGAAAATTTCTTTGTATGAGATTCTAAACCCATCCAAAATGTTGAATGCAGATCAACATGACTGGATTGATGCATTTTATTGAGCAACTCTAAAGCAGAAATAACAAGTTCTTCATTTTGATAAAAATCCTTTTCATTTATTAATGAATGGTCTCCTAAATCTTCTAATATAGTTAAGAAGTTTGCTGTATCGTGTTTAAAAATCTTTGGAACTCTTACGTTTGAAGCAGCAAGCTCATTCGCCCTATTAATAAAGACATTCTGTCCATTAATTGGTCTATCATCAAAGGAAATGACGTAGGAAAGATTTTTAGAATTAACTCTAAAGTATTTCCTTCCGCTTGCCTCAATTTTCAAAGGCTCTATGGATGCTAATTCTTGATTGAATTCTTGAGCGTATTCAAGAATCTTATTTTCTAATGCTTCAGCTATTTTCAATCTCCGATGGCAAAGGAGTATCTTCAGGTAAAAAGAAATCAAGAGCTAATTGAGCAAATGGTAAATCAGCATACTTTTTAAAATCTCTAACGCCTGCTTCATACAAGACTAAATCGTCAATACAAAAATTACCCGTAAAACTCACTGGATCCTTAATAAAAATTTCATATGCTGCATCAGCCATAATCTCAGGAGTTCTGGAGATATTCATTAGCTCCTCTCCACCTAAAACATTTTTAACCGCAGCTGTTGCAATAGCTGTTCTCGGCCATAATCCATTTACAGCTATGCCATCAGACTTAAGTTCCTCGGCCATTCCTAATACACACATACTCATGGTGTATTTTGCCATGGTATATGCAAGATGAGGTCCAAACCACTTAGGCTTCATATCCAGAGGAGGAGCCAAGTTCAATATATGAGCACCATTAGATTGCTTAAGGTGAGGAATGCAATATTTACTTACCAAATATGTACCCCTTCCATTAATTTGATGCATCAAATCGTATCTTTTCATATCCGTATCGGGCGTAGTTGTTAAAGAAATAGCTGAAGCATTGTTTACACAAATATCAATACCCCCGAAATGACTAATTGTTTGTTCCACAGCATCAATAACATTCTTTTCATCTCGAACATCCAAAACTATAGGTAGCGCTTCACCACCCGCCTCAACAATTTCGTCTGCAGCAGTAAAAATAGTTCCTGGTAGTTTTGGATGGGGTTCAGCAGTTTTTGCAGCTAAAACTACTTTAGCTCCATCTTTTGCAGCTCTCTTCCCTATTGCGAGACCAATTCCCCTACTGCCTCCAGTAATAAATAATACTCTTCCTTTTAAACTCATTTCGTATCTCCTGTGTTAACAATAATTGTTGCTTGATGTTGCATTTTTAAACTGGTTGATGCAAGTTAAAGGGTTATTATAAGCTTTAGAAGTGAGGACGACTATGAATGTAGATTTTATTTTTGACTTTGCCAGTCCAAATGCATATCTGTGTCATAAGGCAATTCAGAATATTGAACAAACCCATGACATAAAATTTAATTACGTACCGTGCCTACTTGGCGGCATCATGAAGTTGACTAATAACCAACCTCCAATGGTTTCCTTGGCTGAAATCCCCAATAAGATGAAATATGAATTTGAAACTGCTTTTAATCGGTTCATGAAAGAACATAACATTACAAAATTTAAAATGAATGCGCACTTTCCTGTTAATACTATTTCTCTTATAAGGGGAGCAATAGTGGCTCAAAAGCATGGATTTTTTGAAACTTACCTTGAAATAGTCTTAAGTGGGCTATGGGAACAATCACTGAAGTTAGATACTCCAGAAGCCCTGCATGATCTTTTAACAAAGCACAACTGTAATGCTGATCTTGTCATAGAAGAAATTGCTAAAGATGAAACTAAACAAGAATTAATCAAAAATACCAGTGAAGCTGCTGAAAAAGGTGCTTTTGGAATTCCTACATTTTTTGTTGAGGAAGAAATGTTTTACGGCAAGGATACTTTAAGAGAACTTAAAGAAATGGCATCTTCAGCCTAAAATTTTTGAAATTCCGTAAAAGACAATTTAGCCTCATAAAGCATATGTATAAATATCTTTTTATGCTTCTTTGTGCTGCATCCGGAAATATGTTTGCTACTGATGATAGCAACTTTTTAAATTTTCAAGATCGTGTTCAGAATTGTAGTTACCCTCAATATCCATTATTAATTAACGAAGATAAATCTGATGTGCTAAATGCTAGTTCGATGGATATTAAATCAAATGGAGAAATGTATCTAAATGGAAATGTTTTCATTGGACTGAATGAAGGCAAAATAAATGCAGATAGTGCAACTTTTATACAAAAACAAAATTCTGTTAAAGATATAAAAAATGGGAGCATCTATCACTCAAATAATTATTTTAATTTTTTGACTGGTTCTTTAGAGAAAAAATCTGGACAACTTAAGCTTGATAATGGGATAACTTTCCTGAGCGAAAGAAACCTATTAATTAGTTACGAGTCATTAGGTGGGAACTTAGGAGAATTTTTAAAATTTAAGAATGCCACTCTGACCACTTGCAGTAATAATAACCAGGGCTGGGAAATTGAAGCTGCAAGTATAAATATTGATGAAAATACTAGTCGGGGATCCATTAAAGATATGAAGCTTAAAATTTTTAACAAAAAGGTTCTTATGCTTCCGTACCTACCCTTCCCTGCAACAACTAAAAGATTAAGCGGTTTTTTAGAGCCGGAGTTGAACCTCACATCAGATGGCTTAGACCTATTCTTGCCTTACTTTTGGGTATTATCTAACAAATCTGATGTAACCATTGCGCCAAGAATACTAAATGATAGAGGTGCTGGCATTGAAGGAAATTTTCGCTATCTTACTAACGCTGAGTCTGAGAATTATTTAGATCTAATATTTTTTCCTGAAGATAAAGAATTTAAAAAAGACTTTGGAAATAACAAAGATCAAAGATGGGCATTTCGATTCAAAGAGAATAGGCAATTATCAAAATTTTCAACATACATTGACTGGTCTAAATCATCAGACTCTATGGTATTGCTTGATTTGCCATCAAGCATTACAAATATTGCAAATCAAAGAGATCATTATCTTAATCAAACCTTTTCAATGAATTTCATATCAAAGAATTTTTACGTAAGCTTAAGTCGAGAGGGATATCAAAGCTTAAATCCATTTATAAATAATGGGTACATTAAAAATCCCGGCATTCATATTGAATATTTAAAAAACACCTCGAAAATTTCTTATTTTACTAAGATTGATTATGCAAGTTTTGATACTGATAAAAGTACAAATCAATTTTTAAGCAATAATTCTATTTCCGAAACTGGAAAAAGATCGATTGCTGAAATTGGAGCCGAAATTCTCTATGATTTTAAATATTTAAACATCGCAATCAGCGGTTCAACATTACATAAAAAATATAATCTAGATAAAAAAAACTCGCAGTCTTTTTCATCCTCAATACCATCTTTTAAAATAAATCTTTCATCATTGTTAAAAAAATCAACGACCTCGGGGATCTCGCTAATAATGCCTGAATTTGTTTATCAGAAAACCAATTACAAAGATCAAAGCTTAAATCCTATTTTTGATCTTCATCAGCGTAACTCGGGTAATCTAAATGCACTAAAAAATGAATACTTTTTTGGGAGAGATAGGGTTCCGGACACAGAATTTCTAGCTGCAAAATTGAGCTGGCAAAAAAAGATGTATAAAAACCAAAAATTTGCTTTTCAATTATTAAAGAAGAATGAGCTGGAAACAAGCAGAGTAATCAATGCTATGTTGAGAAGTCCGTTAGGAAAAGATAGTCAAATTGGTTCAAAGCTATCTTTTGAAAACAATGGTCTAAAAACATACATTGCTGCGAATTATTCTCAAAAAAGAAATTTACTCAATTATGGAGAAACCGGATTAGAGGTTAAATACTCAAACATGAACATGAGAATATCAAGAAATTTCCAGAGAAATATTCCTCTATTAGACATAGAAAATGAATTAGATTATGCCGAGTTTTCCCTGGAGCGTCTTATGCCAAAGGGTTACAAAATTATCGGTGGAATAAGTAAAGACTTAGTATCGAAGAAAAATTTAGAAACTTATTTTGGCTTTGGTTTTGAAAACTGTTGTCTTGCTTTTAAAATATACGCGTCTGATAAAAGACTTTCGAAATATAATTTTTTGAATATTCAGTCTCAAGAATTTAATCAAATTTATTGGGAAAAAATGATTTCAATTGAAAACAAAAGTAGAATTAACTTTGAATTTGAACTTAAAGGTCTTACTGGAGCAAACAAAAGAATTAATAGGTTTTTCTCTAATGCTTTTTTAGATCTTTAGTGAATTAACTCGAATAAAATAAAAATAATGAAATTAAAAATATTTATCTTGCTACCATTTTTTATGATGGCGCCTTTAATGATGGCAAAAATTGAAATCCTAGATAGAGTTGCAATTATTGTCGGGGAAGGTGTTGTGCTTGAATCTCAAGTTGAAGGCATGATGCAAAATATTAAGAAAAGGTACTCTGAACAAGGTGCTGCTTTACCACCGGATGAGGTGCTATTGGAACAAGTGCATGAACGCTTAATTATTCAAGAGTTACAGCTCCAAATGGCTGACAGAGCTGGTATTAGAGTCAGTGATACCGAGCTCAATGCATCATTCCAAAATATTGCACAAAATAATCAATTAAGCTTAGAAGAATTCATTGAGACTATAGAGTCTGAGGGTGAGTCTTATAAAGATTTAAGAGAACAGGTAAGAGAGGAAATGATTATTCAAAGAGTACAAAGAGGAAGGGTTGGAAGAGAAGTTGATATCACTGAACAAGAACTTAATGGCTTTCTAGCAACTGAAGGAGTGATCAATCAATTATCACCCGAGTTATTTGTGAGACAAATACTTGTATCTACTGAAAATCAAGCTTTGGAATTAATTCAAAAAATCCATGATGGTTCAGACTTTGCTGAACTAGCAAGGTCAAACTCTAAGAGCAATAATGCTTCTCAAGGTGGAGAAATGGGTTGGAGAAATTTAGCCGATATGCCTTCATTATTTGCTGGTGCACTCAAAAATAAAAAGAAAGGTTTTATTTCCGAACCTTTGAAAGCTGGTTCTGGTTTTTATATTTTAAAGCTTGAAGATAAAAGAGGTGATTTGGTTAAATTTGAAGAGCAATGGAATGTGCGACACATACTAATGATGGAAACCAAGCTAAGAGATAAGATGTTTACAAAAAAAGAACTAGAAGATGTTAGAAATAGAGTGCTGGCGGGAGAAGATTTTAGTTTGCTTGCTAAAGAGTTCTCCGAAGATCCTGGCTCAGCATCACGAGGCGGTGATCTTGATTGGTTAAGTCTTGGTACGACAGCTCCTGCATTTGAGAAAATGATGCTAGCATCTCCTATTGACGAAATTTCTCCTGTTTTTGAATCAGAATTCGGTTTTCATTTTCTTCAAGTGCTTAATAAGCGGACAGAGGATCTAACTGAAGAAGTGATAAAAGATAGAGCCTATGGAATTTTATTTTCTAGAAAATTTGATGAAGAGCTTGAAAATACTCTCAGAACTATTCGCTCTGAAGCATTTGTAGAATTTAAAGAATTAGATTGAAACAATTACTTTACTCTCCCGGTGAACCTGCAGGTATTGGAGTGGATTCAATTCTGTACATATCTAAACTAAAGTTTTGGGAGGAAATGAATGTAAATTTAATATGTATTGCTGATTTAGATTTACTTCAATCAAGAACAAAAGCGCTAAATTTGAACATTAAGTTTAAAGAACTTAAATCATTAAATACGGCTAAGCAAAATAAAAAGGGCATTGTTCAATTCGTACAAGTGGCTGAATGCAAAGATTTCACTCCTGGCCAATTAAATTCTGAAAATGCCCAATATATTATTAAAAATTTAAATTTTGGAATCGATCAAGCTTTAAAAAATAAAAAAATAGGCTTGGTTACTGGTCCCATACAAAAAAGCAATATCATCGAGGGTGGATTTAAAGATTTTCAAGGTCATACTGAGTGGATTAAAAAGCAAACTAAATCAAAAGAAGTGGTAATGCTCCTTGCAGCTAAAAATATAAAAGTAGCCCTTGCCACAACTCACATACCACTTGCAGAAGTTTCAAAAAATATTCAAAAATCAAAGCTTGTAGAAATAATTAAAATATTAAATTTTGGTCTTAAAAATAATTTCAAGATAAAGCATCCTCGTATAAAAGTTCTTGGTTTAAATCCACATGCTGGAGAAAATGGTAAAATCGGTGAGGAGGAGTTATTAAAAATCGATCCTGCAGTAAAAATATGCAGGGAAATGGGAATTAAGGTTTCCTATGCTATATCAGCAGATACAGCTTTTAATAGCAATCAATTAAAAGAAACTGATGCTTATCTTGCCATGTACCACGATCAAGCTTTGCCAGTATTAAAAGCTTTAAGCTTTGGAAAGGCAGTTAATATTACACTTGGTACGCCTTTAGTAAGAACTTCTGTTGATCATGGCACAGCCCTGGATATTGCTGGCAAAATTAAACCAAACCTGGGATCAATTAAAGAAGCTATTATGCTTGCTGAGATGCAGCTTCAATGAGTGATAGGTCTCAAAGACGAAAATTAGGTCAAAACTACCTTATCGATCCTGTAATTTTATTTGAGATTGAGCAAGCTATAAATCCCCAAAAAAATAATTTATTTTTTGAAATTGGTCCTGGTAAAGGGGCTCTCACCGAGAAATTAATGAGTCAAAGTATAAAAATTATTGCAATGGATATTGATCAAAAAAATATAGATATGCTTAAGCAGAAATATAGTACTTCTAAATATCAATTTATACATGGTGATGTATTAAAAGAATCTTTAAATTTTTTAAGTACAAAAAAGCATAGGATCGTGGGGAATCTTCCATACAATATTTCTACTCAGATAATTTTGAAGTTATTAAAATATTTTAATGCGATTGAAGATATACATTTTTTGGTACAAAAAGAAGTTGCTAATAGAATTTGCGCCTCACACCTTTCAGGCGACTGGGGCAGACTAGGAGTAAAGATTTCTGCTTTTTTCCAAACCGATATACTATTTGATGTTCCGCCAGAATCCTTCGATATAAAACCTAAAGTTCAGTCTTCTTTTGTTAGATTAATACCTCGATCAGCGCCATACATTTCAAAAAACGAATATATAAAATTCTCTACTTTAATAGATCAATCTTTTGCAAATAAAAGGAAAGGCATTAAGAATAACCTAAAGAAATTTGATATTGATTTTCAACAACTTGCTATCAACCCACTTTCAAGAGCACAAGAACTATCAATTGAGGAATTTATTTCAATTTTTAGAGTTATTGACATTTAAATGAGTACATACGTTATTGGTGATATACATGGTTGTTTTGATCAGTTTACAAAGTTGCTGAAAAAGATTAATTATAAAAAAGATGAAGATAAACTCATTTTATTAGGCGACTTGGTAAACAGAGGGCCAGACTCTCTTTCAGTTATTAATCATTGTATGGCTGATTCGAACATTATCACAGTGTTGGGCAATCATGATTTATATTTGCTTTATTTATTGAGCATAGACAAGGCTACAGGAAGCTTGAAAGAAGTTGTTGAGGCTGACAGCAATAAACAAATTTTTAAATGGCTCCTAAAAATGCCTCTTATGTTAGAGATTGTTGATGAATTTACTGGAAATTCCTTTCTTATTGCTCATGCCGGCATTCCTGAAATTTGGTCGCCTGAAAAAACTAAGGAACTTGCCTCTGAAGTGACTTCATTGCTTCAAAAGAACCCTTTGAAAGTTCTGCAGTCAATGTGGGGAGATAATCCCAATCAATGGAATGAAGAATTGGTTTATGATGAAAGATGCAGAATTATTATTAATTATCTAACAAGAATGAGATTTGTAGATAAAAATTGCAAGTTAGATCTAAAAAATAATACTGTTAAAGCTTCTGCCGGCTTCAAACCATGGTTCAAATATAGCTCTAAAGTTCATGAAGAGAAGAAACAATATTATGTATTTGGTCATTGGGCAGCATTAAATGGCCAAACAGATGATCCTCATTTCATTGGACTCGATACTGGTTGTGTCTGGAAAGGCAAACTTACCGCTTTAAGGTTAAACGACCTAGAAAAAATATCGGTGGACTTCTAACATGGAAATATTTCAAGTAGGTGGATCAGTTAGAGATGAATTAATGGGTGTTCAACCAAAGGATCGTGATTGGGTTGTTATTAACTCCAGTCCAGAAGAAATGGAAAAAAATGGATTTAAACCGATTGGAAGAGATTTCCCAGTATTTTTGCATCCAAATACAAATGAAGAATACGCTCTTGCAAGAACTGAAAAAAAATCTGGTGTTGGATACAAGGGCTTTGAATTTTATTTTGATTCAAATGTGACTCTTGAACAGGATCTTAAGCGAAGAGACTTTACTATTAACTCAATTGCAAAAGATAAGAATGGTAATATTATTGATCCCTTCTATGGGCAATTAGATATAGAAAAAAAGATTTTTAGACATACTTCCTCAGCTTTTATAGAAGATCCACTTAGGGTAATTAGATTTGCTAGGTTTAAATCATACAATCAGCTTTGTGACTTTGAGCTATGCAGTGAAACCATTGATTGTTTTAAGAAAGTTGTAAATGCTGGAGAACTCAAGGAACTCTCGCCTCAAAGGGTTTGGATAGAAACAAAAAAAGCACTTGAAAACAAACATTCAGATAGGTTCTTTGATGCAATAATTAAATATCAATTAATTGATCCATGGTTTAAAAAATTAAATCAGGTTTCATGTGATGGTAGCTCACCGGAACTAAAATGGGCAGATATTCAAAGAATTAATGATTTTCAACTATCTGATTTACTCCCCATCCCAAATTCATTTCAGAAAACTCAAGACCTTTTAAGACAGGTATTAGATTTTTTTCAAAGTAAGAAAATACAAGAGAGGCTTGAGCTTATAGAAAAAATGAATATTCACAGAAATATTGAAATCTTAGAGGAAATTAAAAATTATAAGTGTTTGCAAAATAATAAAAATTATTTAGAAGAAATATTCAAGTCTGTATTGGACATTGATTTTTCTTGTCTTGCTAATATTCCTGCTTCAGAAGTTTCCCAAAAAAAACAATTCCTTTATCATGAAACTTTGAAGGGAATCTTATGAGTAAAACTATTCTAATTACTGGTGCTGCAAAGCGAGTTGGGAAAGAAATGGCCCTATCATTTTTTAAAAAAGGTTGGAATATTATTATTCATTACAATAGCTCAATCAAAGATGCTCAATCTTTAGCTGATGAGATGAATGCGAAAAGAAAGAATAGCGCTTTTCTAATTCAAGGAAATCTTGATAACGCAGATGATGTTTTAAGAATCGCAGAAACATCACTTTCAGTGGGTGGGAGTATTGATGGATTAATAAATAATGCGTCAACATTTTATCCAACCCCAATGGGATCTTTATCTCAAGAACACTGGGACGCTTTAATGGGAAGCAATTTGAAGGCTCCTCTTTTCTTGATCCAGTCCTTGTGTGACTCACTGAGAAAGAATAAGGGTTTTATTATTAATATTACTGATATTAATGTTAATAGAGCCTTAATAAACCATTCGATTTATCTTGCAGCAAAATCAGGGCTTCAAACAATCACACAATCATTAGCCAAAGAGTTAGCTCCAGATATCAGAGTCAATGCAATTGCTCCAGGAGCTATTCTTGAGCCACCAGATGTTACTTGGACAAAAGAACAAAAAGATAACATTATTAAATTAATACCAATGTCTAGGATGGGGAACGAAAAAGATATTGCAGATGCTGCAATATATTTATCTGAAGCTGAGTACGTAACTGGACAAATATTAAATGTAGATGGAGGTAAATCTCTTTAATGAGTGATATTGATATAGAGAATGCTGACAATACTTTAATTTTTTCGGGCACTAAGGAAGTTGCTGAAAACCTTAAGTTTGATGAATTAAAGCTTCAAGAATGGTTTGGAGACAATATTCCATCTGCAGGAAAGATAGATAAAGTGGTTCAGTTTAAAGGTGGACAATCAAATCCAACCTATAAGATCTCCTCAACAAATCAGGTGTTTGTTCTGCGCAGGAAACCTCCGGGAATTTTGCTTCCATCTGCTCACGCAGTTGATAGAGAATATAAAGTTATAACAGCTCTTCAAAATACTGAGGTGCCTGTTCCTAAAACTTATGGTTTATGTGAAGACGCAGATATTATTGGAACTCCTTTTTTTGTCATGGATTTCCTAGACGGCACTGTTTATTGGGATCTATTATTATCAGAAAAATCTCCACAAGAAAGAATGGAGATTTATGCAAACAAAAACAAGGTTATTGCTGAATTGCATAATGTTGATTATGAGAGTGTTGGGCTATCTGATTATGGTAAACCTGGAAATTACATCGCTAGACAGGTTTCAAGATGGACAAAGCAATATTTAGCATCTGAAACTGAGAACATTCCGGCTATGAATAATCTAATCGATTGGTTGCCACCAAATATTCCTGATGAAGATGAAACATCGATCGTTCATGGTGACTACAGGCTTGATAACATGGTCTTTTGTTCAAACAATAATGTTATGGGTGTGCTTGATTGGGAGCTGTCAACACTTGGACATCCTATTGCTGATTTTAATTATCATTGCATTAGTTGGAAAAACATACCCCAATTAGCTGATCAAAAGTTTTGTAATGAAAATGGTATACCCACTGAAGAGGAATATAGAAACATGTATTCAAGATACACCGGTAAAAAGCTAGATGAGAACTGGGAGTTCTATACTATATTTAATATTTTCAAACTTGCAGGAATTCTTCAAGGCATTATGGGTAGGGTGAGAGATGGAACGGCAGCAAGCAAACATGCAGAGGAACGGGGTAATCAAGTTGCTCCATTAGCAGAAGCTGCATGGGATTTAGTTGAAAAGCACTACAAATAAATCTATAGCAGTTCCTTTAAAGGCTCAGAAACAAAACTATATTTAGCTATTTCATCGCTCTCAAAGAGTATCTCCTCTTCATCATTTATTTGTAAAACTATATCTATATCAAGAGTTCTTGCAGAAAATTTGGGAGCCTCTCTATCACGGCCGGCTTTATCTTCAATAGATTTAAGCTTTTTATTAAGAGATTCAAAAGATAAAGGAGAATTTCCGGAAATAACAAGATTTAAGAAGTCTTCACCCTCAAAGCCCTCTGCTATTGTCTGATGCGTTGAAGAGCAATTCATTTCATTGAGTAGCGCACCAAGTGCACTTATGGCTAAATCTAAATTTTTTCTAGGTTCAATATTGCTTCCAAGGGAAAGAAAATACTTCATTATCTATAAATTATGACTCCAACGTCTTCTGCATATCGTAAAGCGCCTGGTTTTGAGACCCTCAGCTTGATAGATGAACTTTTGTATTCATTCTTCACTAGTTTAGCAATTCCCTCTGCTAAAGATTCTTGAAGCTGAAATGAAGATCCCTCAACAAACTTGATAATATTTTTTGTAATCTTTTTATAATCAATGGTATCTTCTATAGAGTCAGTTTTTGCAGCTTTTTTGCAATCAAAAGAAATTTCTAAATCAATACTTACTTCTTGTCTTACCTCCCTCTCCCATCCAAAGATCCCAATAATCGTTTGAACTCTTAAATCTTTTATATAGATAATGTCTTTCATTTTATTTTGTTTCTAATGGCCAACGCGGCCTAGCATGAGAGTTTAGTTTATAAGTTGCTTCCTTAGCTTTAAGACTGCCTAAGTATGCAATCATTGCGGCATTATCTGTGCAATGTGCTATTGGTGGATATAAAACCTTAATTTTTAATGATTCTTGCAGGTTAGTCATCTTTTCTCTTAAAAGTTTATTCGCTGCAACACCTCCTGCTAAGATAATTCCCTCTCTTCCAGTATCCTCAAGCGCTTTAGATATCTTTTTTGTTAATACTTCAGTAGCTGCATGCTGAAATGATGCACATATATCTGCTTTTATTTGATCAGTCATTTTATCTAAATCTTGAACAGCATATAGCACTGCGGTTTTCAAACCACTAAAACTAAAATCATAATCGTTACTATTTAACATTGGTTGGGGAAAAGTAAATTTCTTTGGATCTCCTTTATATGACATCTTCTCTATTTCTGGTCCACCTGGATAACCTAAGCCAAGAAGCTTAGCAACTTTATCAAATGCCTCACCAACCGCATCATCTCTGGATTGGCCAAGGATTTTGTAATCATCTAGATTTCGTACATCAACAATTAATGAGTGCCCTCCAGAGACTAGAAGTGTTAAAAAAGGAAAATCTAATTTATCGCCACCTAAAAATGGTGCAACTAAATGGCCCTCTAGATGGTTAACAGGTATTAATGGTTTTTTTAAGGAAAGAGCAAGGCCCTGAGCAAAATTTTCTCCAATAAGCAATGTGCCTAGTAAACCTGGTCCTGCTGTGTAAGCAATTTGATCAATTGAGCTAAGAGAAATATCTCCTAATGCTTGTCTGAAAATATAAATTATCTTTTGACAATGATCTCGGGAAGCTAGCTCAGGAATAACTCCACCATATTCAGCATGAATATCTATTTGAGAAAAAACTGCTTCTCCAATTAAGCCTTTGTCGGAATCAAACAAAGCAATTGCAGTCTCATCACATGACGTTTCAATACCTAATGTAATCATAAAAAGTTTTTTGCATTCCCTCAATAAAAAGAATAAACTACAACGCAATTATGCCTTCTATAATAATAAAAGAAACAGAATACTTCGACGTTGGTCTTAGAAAATTTAAGCGTGCTTGTGAAAAAGCTGCAATTGTTCCTGAAATTCGTGCCAGAGAATTTTATGAAAAGCCTACAGCTGTAAGAAAGAGAAAAATGGCTGCTGCAATCAAGCGTGCTCATAAGACCAATAGAAAATTTAGTTTCTCAAGGCAAAGATCATATCGCTGATTTGTCCCTTCTAGATACAATTAATCAAGATTTAAAAGCTGCAATGCTCAGCAAAGACGTAATAGTGCGTGATACCTTGCGAATGTTGATTGCAGATATTAAAAGATTTGAGATCGATGAGAGAGTTGAGGCTGATGATACAAAAGTATCTGATTTGATAAATAAAAATGTTAAGCAACGAAGGGATTCTATAGCTCAATTTAAGAGTGGCGGAAGAGAAGATTTAGTTGCGACTGAAGAAGAGCAGCTCAACGTAATTTTAAAATATTTACCAGAGCAGTTATCAGAAAAGGAAATACAAGAACTAGTTCAGGATGGAATTGCTGCTGTTTCAGCTGAAAGCATGAAAGATATGGGCAAGCTTATGGGTCATCTGAAACCAATTTTTGAAGGAAAAGCCGACATGTCGATTGTCAGCAAATTGGTAAAAGAACTTCTAAGTTAAACGCCAGCTAATGCTTGTAGGAAGAGGGTTTGTCCTCAGTGTTGGTATACCTTTCAGTTAATTTAGATGATCGTGAGGCCAAATCATGCAATTTTCCCTCAATCATTACAATTTTAGGAAATGATGATGGCTCTAATGGGTCTCCGTCCCAGACAATAATGTCTGCAAATTTACCAGATTCGATTGATCCTCTGTTACTGAGTTGGAAGGTTCTTGCTACTGTATTTGTCATGCCTTCTATCGCAGTTTCATAAGACATTCCATAAGCAACGGCATTTCCTGATCCCTGTCTCATAAGGTGATAGTTATGACTTCTTTGAGTGCTGAACATAATTGGAATGCCGGCCTCATCTAGAATCTTGCCAAGATTTAAGTTTGAACCCAGCTCATCAAATGAGTTGGGTATGTTATCCATTGGATCTATTATCACAGGAGTATTACTGTTTTTAAGTTGATCTAAAACCATCGGAGCTTCCTCGACACTTGCTAGAACTAGATTCAAGGAATACTTTTCTTTCATGGATATTGCTTGCAAGATATCTACTGCTCTATTTGTCTCCAAAACAAATGGCATGTAATCATTGACAACTTTTCCTAAGGCAATAATGTCTTCAGGCTGAAGTTCAAGTTTATCAGCTAAAGTCATTTCCAATATTTCATCAACGGTTGAATTTTTTAACATGCTTCCTGCCTCTAGCAATGATTCAAGAATTGCAAGAGTTTCAGCTCGTGATCCATCGGAGGGCCCTAATCTTCCATACATGGCAATATCTTTTGTACCTTTTACCTGAAGACTTCCGTCAAGAACAAAATAAGAGCCTAAGCCAAAAATTGGAAAAGATGATGGGCTTGGAGTACTAATCGCACTAGTCACTCCATTGCTTCTATTCCAAGGTATGCCAGTAGAATTTGGATTGAACGCATTAAAAATACTAAATCCTGCATTTAAAATATTTGACTCGTCATCACGAGTTACGTCAAGGGAGTTAATTTCAACTATCCCTAAATTACTCATCGGGGAAATCAATCCAGGTGTTACATGCAGCCCATTAACTTCAATAACCCTTGTATTGCCGTCAATAATTAAGTTTTTACCTACATCAACAATTCTATTATCAGCAATTAAAATATCTGTAGTTATTGCAACCTCTCCGTTACCTTGATGAACTAAACCACCTTTAAGCAGAATTGTTTCTGATAAGACATTTGATGTAAACAGAATTAACAATATATTAATTGTGAATCTTTTCATGTTATTGGACCCTGTTTTCCTCTGGCTGGATAATTCCTAAATCAAAGTCAGTAATTGGTTGAATTTTGGGATCGTTGATATCAAATGCCAAAGCACCATCTATCAAAACTTTTTCTGCTCTTGAGTAAACGCTAAAAGGATTGCCTGACCAAAGAACTATGTCAGCATCTTTTCCAACCTCTATACTTCCGGTTTGGTCAAGTATCCCAGCAGCTTTTGCAGGATTACTCGTAATCCAACGCATTGCATGAGCTTTGGATATATTGAAGCCTGCCCTATTACCTGCAGCCATAGCCTTGGCCGCTTCTTCATTGAGGTGCTGAATTCCAACTGGATCATCAGAGTGCACAATGGCGCATCCAGTTCCATTGCGAGCTTGATCTACAATCGCAACGTTCGCTTGAACCATATCATATGCCTCGTGCTTGAAGCCCCACCAATCTGCCCATAATGCTGCACAAATTCCCTCGTCAGCTAATAAATCTGCAATTTTATAAGCTTCAACTGCATGATGAAAAGCAGTAATTTTATAATCAAATTCTTTTGATAGTTCAATCATCATTGCCATTTCATCAGCACGATAACAATGATTCTGTACTAGAATTTCACCATTTAAGACACCCATCAAAGTATCCAAAGCTAGGTCTCTTTTTGGGTGGCGATCTTCATTAGTTTCACTCATGCCGTCAGTGTATTCAACTGCATCTATCCATGCGCTTCTATAACCTGCCATATTACCCATTCTTGTTGCAGGAGATTGCCTACGGCTACCATAAACTCTTTTTGGATTTTCGCCACAAGCCATTTTTAACGAATGCGGTGCTCCAGGAAATTTCATCGCCTGAATGGTATTTTGAGAAATATTTTTAAAAGTTGCACCTCTGCCTCCAAATAAATTTGCAGATCCAGGTAAAACATGAAAAGTAGTAACTCCTCCTTTAAGTGCTAAAGCAAATTGAGGATCCTGAGTCCACAGTGAATGCTCAGCCCAAACCTCAGCTGTCACAGGAGAAGTTGCTTCATTTCCATCAGAACTAGTAGATACTCCTGGTGCAGAATAAACTCCCATATGCGAATGAATGTCAATAATTCCTGGGGTTATCCACTTGTCTACTGCATCCACAACCATGACTCCAGGAGCGGAGATAGATTTACTAATCTCCTTAATGGATCCATCTGAAAGCAATAAATCATAATTTAAAAATTCACCGCCAAGACCATCATATATATTAGCTGACCTAAAAAGAATTGGTTGAGAGTACATCGGCACATATGTTGACTCGAATGCGTTATCAATTCCTTGATGTGCATAGTCTGATGATCCAAATGAAACATCGATATCAAAACTTTCAGAGCAACCTACTAAGATGATAAGTAATAAAGATAAAAATAATTTATATGTCATAGTAGATTTTCCTCTTCATAAAAAGATTATAGGACCATTTATAGAGATATAATATTTAAATGACAAGAAAAAATAATAGGTCAAACGTTGAAATGAGGCCTCTAGAAATTAAGGTTGGAGTGAATAAACATGCTGAAGGATCTGCCCTAATAAAATTTGGAGATACACATGTTATCTGTACCGCAAGTATTGAGAACCATGTTCCTAGATGGATGCGAGGATCAAATGAGGGCTGGATCACTGCAGAGTATGGCATGCTGCCACGCTCAACTCATGAAAGAATGAATCGAGAGGCTGCTAGAGGAAAACAAAGTGGCAGAACAATGGAAATTCAAAGACTAATAGGCAGATCATTAAGGCAGGCTGTTGATTTAAAATATTTAAAAGAAAAAACAATTAATATAGATTGCGATGTAATACAGGCAGATGGAGGAACAAGAACTGCGTCCATATCTGGTGCTTGCGTTGCATTATTTGCTGCCATCAAAAACTCACATGATGATCAAAGGGCAATCAAAGAGCATGTTGCAGCAATTTCTATTGGATTAAAAGATGGCTCTCCTCTTTTGGATTTAGATTATGATGAGGATAGCTCTGCAGAGACAGATTTAAATGTTGTTATGACCGAAAGTGGTGGCATCATAGAAATTCAAGGCACAGCCGAAAAATATCCTTTTACCAAGGAACAACTTGACGAAATGATTGAATCCGCCTCAGATGGCATTTCAAATATAATAGCTCTCCAAAAATCATGTCTGGCTTAAAAGAGCATCAGAAAATATTTATTGAATTAGCTCTTCAATCAAATGCATTAGAGTTTGGAAAATTTACACTTAAATCTGGAAGAGTCAGTCCGTATTTTTTCAATGCTGCAAAAATGCTTAATGGCTGCAATCTTTATGAACTTGCTAAATGTTATGTAGAGGCAATAAAAGATATTAATCTGGAATTTGACTGCCTTTATGGCCCTGCATATAAGGGAATTTTTTTGGGGTCAATTGTTGCAACAGTATTGAGTCAGGGAGGAACCCCATGCTCTCTTTCCTTCAATAGAAAAGAAATCAAGGATCATGGAGAGGGTGGTAATATTATTGGGCCTGATCCAACTGGAAATGTATTGATTATCGATGATGTCTTATCTGCTGGAACTGCTGCAAGAGAGTCTATAAAAATTTTAGACAATTTTAATGCAACACCTCTAATTTTTCTTGTTGGTCTAGATAGACAAGAAAAAGGGGAAAGTGATCTATCTGCAAAATCAGAGCTTGAAAAAGATTTTGGTATTCAGGTCTCATCCATCATAAATTTAGATGCGCTAATAGAATACTCGCAAAATAATCAAAACTTTAATACCTATATATTAGAACTTGAAGAATATAGAAAGAGCTGGGGTGCATAATGTTTACTGGAATTGTTAGCGGCAAGGGTAATCTTAAAAAAATAGTCAAATGTGAGGATTACATCTCCTTGATTATTCAGGCACCAAAAGGCTTTGCTAAAAATTTATCCAAAGGAGCAAGCGTATCTGTTAATGGAGTCTGTCTAACAGTAAAAAAAGGTAGAACAGATCTTTTAGAATTTGATGTAATTGAAGAGACTCTCAAGAAAACAAATTTAAAGAATATAAGCAGATCATCTAAGATTAATTTGGAGCGCTCTATGACAGCTAATACTGAAATAGGCGGGCATCTTGTCTCTGGTCACATCCATGGAACAGGAGAAGTCTTGAAAGTAATTAATAGAAAAGAAACGAAAGACTTGCTGATAAAAATTCCTTCACAATTAAGGGAATATTTTTTTTACAAGGGTTACGTAGCTTTAAATGGATGTAGTCTGACCATAGGAAAAGTACTTAAGTCTTCATTTTATATACATCTCATCCCTGAAACTGTCTCAATAACTAATTTTAAAGAGATCAAAAAAGGAGACCTTATCAATATTGAAGTTGAACAAACAACAATAAATACTGTTGAGACCGTAAAAAGAGTTATGCTTGAGAGAAAAGCCTAGTTAAAACTGCCATTCTCATCCCTACACCATTAAAAATTTGATCTCGAATCTTACAGTTTTCTAACTCACTTGCCTCTTTACTCAATTCAATACCGAAGTTTACAGGTCCTGGGTGTAATAAAATCATTGCTGGATCTGCGACTTGAAGTGAATCAACATTAATTTGATACCTCTCAATATAATCTTTAGCTCCGATAGTTAGTTTTTCAGACAGTCTCTCATTTTGAATTCTAAGCCCCATCACAACATCCGCATTTTGTAATGCGGCATCTAATTCAGGTTCAAAATTACCAATTGAGGTATCTATAAAATTTTTACATAGATCAGGATGGCCGCAAAAAGTTAAACTTTTATATCCCACAATTTTAATCGCCTCGATAAAAGAATTCACAACTCTAGAGTGATCAAGATCGCCAACAATCGTAATATTGAGATCCTGAAATTTTGCTTTTGATTCATTTATGGTCATAAGATCAATTAATGTTTGTGTTGGATGAGAAATAGAGCCTTCTCCGGCGTTAATAAATTGCATGTTAGAAAAATCTTTCACAAAGTCATGGATGACTGACTCAGTGTGACGCAGAATACATAAATCTACTCCCATCATCTCTACAGCATTCATGGTATCTTCAAGGGTCTCTCCTTTATTCATTGATGAATTAGATAAATCAAAATCAATAAACTTTGCTCCTAAATTGTGGGCTGCTATTTCAAAAGATAATTTTGTTCTGGTGCTTGGTTCGCAGAAGATCGAAACAATCTTTTTATCAGGAAACAGATTTTCACTCCGATAGTCTAATGAGTCCTCGGATTTAAAATTATTTGCTAGTTCAATTAAATCAAAAATATCTTTCTTGGTTAGATCTGAAAAGTTAATTAAGTTCTTAGACATTAAACTTCAATAGATAAAATAGCATCAATTTCAATATCAACTCCTTTTGGAAGTTTGGAGATTTCTATGGTTGCTCTTGCCGGAAAAGGCTCAGAGAACCTTTTGCTCATGATCTCATTAACTTCATCAAATTTTTTAAGGTCAGTTAGGAAAATCGTTAGCTTAAGAATATTATCAAGTCCGCCGCCAGCCTCTATGCAAATTGCCTCAAGATTATCTATTACCTGAGAAGCTTGATCGAAAAAGGTTTCGTTATTAAGTTCTCCTGAGCTTGCTATCAGTGGTATTTGTCCAGAGACAAAAACCACATCTCCCCATTGAATTGCCTGTGAATATGGACCAATAGCCGCAGGTGCTTTATTTGTAAAAATTTGTTTTTTCATTTTTTGATCTTTTATCGTTAACTATTCTTGTGCAACTTGTTACATATCTTAAAGAGCGTAATTTTATCATTAGTCGATTAATTGAATCGGTATTAAGAACTTCCACTTCCATTACAAATTCAATAATCATAGAATCAATATCTCTGCTGTGGATGTTAACTATATTAAGATTAGATTTTGTAACAATAGATGCAATGTCTGCCAATATTCCCGGCCTGTCTTCTGCATGAATTTTTACATGACCTTTGTAATGCAGCTCTTTACTATCACTACCCCACATTGCAGGAAAGTATCTTGGTGATAATTTATCGCTTCTTGATATGCTAACTTGTCTACATCTTGAATGATGAATCACAATCCCCCTATCTGTATCTGAATGAGCTGTGATTGGATCGCCATGGACCGGCATACAGCACTTTGCATATGTGACAGAAACGCCTTCAATTTGATGATCGGATAAAACCATTGATTTGAATACTGGTTTTTTATTTTTTTTAATTCTTAACCCTGAAAAAAATCTCTCTGCAATTAATGCTCCTGTCTTTTTTCCAGAACCCAAGTCAATTAAAAGCTCATTTAAAGATTTAACTCCTATCATTTCTAAGATCCTGGACATTGTACTTCCGCGATATTGATCTAAAGTCACTCCACCTCTTCTCAATTCATTTTCTAACATTAATTTGCCCGCTTTTCTTGATTTTGAAATCTTTTGGTTTCTTAATGCAAGCCTAATGGATGACCGAGCCTTGCTTGTTACTACAAAGTTTAACCAGTCTGGACTAACCTCTTGGCTATCCGATGTAATAATTTCAATTGATTGACCATTCTCAAGGCTTATATTAAGTGGTGCATATTTTCTATTAACTCGACATGCAATTGCTTTATTACCAAGCTCTGTGTGCAGCTCATATGCAAAATCAATTGGAGTTGAGCCAGATTTTAGATTCACAATCTTTCCCTTGGGAGTAAAAACATATACTTCGTCATAGATTAAATCCGTTTTAATTGCTTCAACAAATTCATGAGTATTTATAGTTGCTTCATCTAAGTCACTAAAGCTTTCAATCCATTTTCTTGCCCCAATTGCATCAGACTTAACATTGTCTTTTGTCTTATATGACCAATGAGCAGAAATTCCATTCTCAGCTATTATTTCCATGCTCTTGGTTTGTATTTGAACTTCAATTGGCACTCCATCTAAAGCAATAAGTGCAGTATGAATGGCTTGGTAGCCATTTGACTTTGGAATAGCAATATAATCTTTAAACTTTTTGCCAATGGGCTTATGCAAATTATGAATAACTCCTAATGCCCTATAAGCATCGTCAACCGAATCAACAATGACCCTAAATGCGTAGACATCTAATATTTCAGAAAATGGCTTTTTCTTAATTTTTATCTTCCTATAGATACTATAAAGAGATTTTTGCCTGCCCTGAACGATCGCTGCAATCTCACTATTTTTCAAATAATACTTAAACTGCTTTCTGAGCTTAGAGATAATTTTCTGCCTACCCCCCACGGCTTGTTTAATTGCAGAATTAAGCATTCTGGCTCGCATAGGATGCATGCATTGAAAAGCTAAATCTTCTAGCTCCACGCGAATATTTTGCATGCCAATTCTAATTGCAATTGGTCCATATAAGTCTAAAGTTTCTCTTGATTTAGTAATTTGCTTTTCTCTTGGCAAAAACTCGATGGTACGCATGTTATGCAACCGATCACATAACTTTACAATAATCACTCTTATATCTTTTGACATTGCTAAAGCCATTTTTTGCAAATTATTCGCATTACGATCCTCTATACTGTCAAAATCAAGTTTATTTAAGTTACTTACTCCATCAACAATTGCAACAATGTCTTTACCAAAAAGTTTTTCTAGATAGGGTTTTTGAATAAAGCTATCCTCAAGGACGTCATGCATAAGCCCTGCGCAAACTGTTTCAATATCTAGATTAAGTTCTATTAAAATTGATGCTACTGCAACAGGATGAGTTATATATGCTGAGCCATCTTTTCTTGTTTGCTCTTTGTGAGCCTGAGAGGCGACATTGTATGCAGTTTTGAGAAGTTCTAATTCCCTGTTAGTAAAATATAATTTTGCTGATTTAAATAGCTTTCTTGGAACTGGTGAAAGAAGTTTTCTGTTCGAGAAGTCTAAGAGTACTTGACTGGGAAGGGCCCGTTCACTCAATTAGCAACTCCAGGATTTTCATTAGCCTATAACATCGTCTTTTGGCTTATCTCTTTCAATAGAGAATTCATCCAATAAAAGGTCTTCTTCAAGGGTCTTGTCAAGAATTTCTCTTGTTATTAAACCCTCCTCTATCTCCCTCAAAGCAACAATGGTTGGTTTATCGTCCTCCCACTCAACCATGGGCTCTCTGCTAGTTGTTGAAAGTTGTCTTGCTCTTCCAGAGGCCAGCAAGATTAATTCAAACCTACTATGAACCTTATCTAAGCAACCTTCTACTGTAATTCTTGCCATAATTTTTTTCCTCGAGCGCGTATTTTAGTGTTTATTTGCCTAATAAGACAATAGCTGAGCTAAAAACTGTTGTACTTCTTCTTCATTTGACTGATTTAGGGACTCGTTTTGAGCAATAATATTAAATAATTCATCAGCCGCCTTATCAAAAGAATCATTAACAATAATATGTTTATATTCACTTGCATGCATCAATTCGTCCTTTGCATTTTTTAATCTAAGATCAATTGCTTTGAGATCTTCATCTCCCCTATTTCTTATCCGTTCTTCTAGGGAATTTATCGAGGGAGGGAGAATAAAAATAGACTCATAATTTATTGACAAATCATCAATTTGTCGAAATCCCTGCACATCAATTTCAAGTATTAAATTTACTCCCAAAGACAGTTTTGATTCTACAAAATCAACAGAAGTACCATATAAATTGCCATGAACTTCAGCACACTCAAGAAAAAAATTAGAATCTTTTTTACCCAAAAAGTCTTCATTTGATATGAAAAAATACTCATTGGCATTGGATTCTCCTTTTCTGGGTGTTCTTGTTGTATAAGAAATGGATAACTCTAAGGGTAAATTAGATATATTTGCTTTTGCTAAAGCGGCATCTATTAAAGAAGATTTGCCTGCACCAGATGGAGCAGAAACTAAAAAAAGTTTAGCATCTTTCATTATTCTAAATTGAGCGCTTGTTCACGCAATTCCTCAACTTTCAATTTCATTGTAAGAGCTAAATCTTTTAAATCTGATTTTTCAATCTTTACAGAAAGTGTATTTACTTCCCTGAACAGCTCCTGAAGGATGAAGTCCATTTTTTTTCCATGAGCATTTTTAAGCTTAAATAATTTATTTAAAGATTCAATATGAAAGCTAATTCTTTCAAGCTCTTCAGCTATATCATGCTTAATAGCTAAATTAGAAACTTCATTTGCGATCTCATCCTTGCTGATATCAATCTTTTTTTGAAAAAACTTATTCCTAATAGCTTTTTCCCTATGTCTCAATAACGAGGGCGCTGATTTAAATAATTTGTGATGTGCATTTTTTAAAAAAAGTGTCTTTGCTAATATGATTTTTTCTATCTTTTGGCCCTCTCTAGCCCTCGATTCAACTAATTTCTTTATTGCGATGTTTAATGCCTTCTTTCCCAACATAGCAATATCTTTTTTTGAAGTCTTAACTGCTAATAAGCCAGGAATATCCTTAAGGTCACTTAATTTTAGATTGATATGTTTAAAATCTTTGCTGGATTTCAATGTTTTCTTCAGGTTTCTAATGCTTTCTTCATTCAGCTCGTATGAATGATCTGATTGGAAATTATCAAAAATTTTGACTTCAAATGACCCTCTTAAGAATTTTTTCTTTATTTGATTTTTTATATACTCTTCTAGATCATTGGGAAGGCTGTAACCTTTAAAAGAAATATCTATAAATCTGTTATTTACAGACTTAATTTCACATAAAACCTCCATCTTTTTTGATGTGGCTTGTCCAGATCCGTATCCTGTCATGCTGAAAAACATATAACTCCTAAATAATTCTTAATAATTATCCCATTAAACCACTGTCTAATAACTTTTGTGAATCGAATGATTTACCAATAGCGGTTGAACTAATAAAAAAGTCTTCAAAGGAACATTCAGGACATATGTGAAAAAAAATTTCACTATATCTTTGAGCTTTCTCACTGCAAATTAATGGTCCAGATATCTTTGTTGATTCTTGATTAGAAATGTAGTTTGTCATAATTAAAGCAAGGCTATCTCTACTAAACATATTTGCTTCATTAAAACGAAGAGGATATTTTTTTCCATCAAAAGCCTCAACATAGCTTTTCATCCAATGTTTTTGTTCATCATATAGTCCTGAGGGTCTAAGTATCAAAGGCTCAACCTTAGATTCACTTAATACAAAATTTTCAAAATCTAAGATTATTTGTCCTTGATCATCATCAGGTGCTGGCATGACTGATTCAGTAATGTTTCTTCCATTGCTCAAACCATAAACTCTGGTTGAACTCACAATAATTAATTTTTCAAAAATAATGTTGTGATTTAAAAAATCAATGATTTTATGAGATGCCTCAAGAAAACCTGTTTGATATCCACTGACATCTGATGACGTTGGTTTAAATATTAAAACCACTGTTGAAATTTGTTCTTTAGGAAGATTATGAATGGAGTCTTTGATCCAATCTAATTGAATAAATTCAACATTATCTTGTTGCTGGGGTATGCTTCTGGAAACGCCTATAAATTTATGCTGTGGACACATTAGAGCTAAGCGTCTACCAATATCTCCATAGCCTATAATTAAAACTTTTTTCATATATATGTTTTTAAAGTTCATATATTAAAAGTATTATCGGTAAGTGGCTAATATTGAACTAAAACAATTAAAAGGTATCGGACCTTCTATAGTTGAAAAACTAAATCTCATAGGAATTTTTAACTTAAGAGATTTGTGCTTTCATCTTCCATTTGGATATCAAGATAGAACAAAGATTTCAAATATAAGTGACCTTCAACCCGGAGATGAGAAATTAATTAAAGTAAAGATTGTTTCTGCTCAATCCATTTATGGACCTCGAAAGATGATGGTGCTTAAAGCTGCTGATTCATATTCTAATATTAATATTCGCTTTTTTTACTTCCATCCTGCTCAAACGAGGCAGCTTAAAGCTGGAACTCAACTTTTATGTTATGGGAAAGTGAGCTTGAGTAGATATGGGTTAGAAATGATCCATCCAGAGTATGAAGTTATAGCAAATGATCATGAATTAAAAGATAAAAAATTAACTCCTGTATACAGAGTGCCCAAAGGAATTGGCCAAAAAAAAATTAGAGGATTTATTCAATCGGCAATTTCAAAACTAAATTTCGAAGAAGATTTTCTTAATGTAGAAAGATATGACGCATCTTTAAATATGAAAATTATTGATGCCTTAGAAATTATCCATAATCCTGAAGCAAACATAAATATTGATGAAATCCTGCCTGGTGGTTCTCATCCAGCAAGAGTGAGATTATTAAAAGAAGAAATGATTGCTTTTCAGGCTGGTATGACTTTCTTGAAAAGCAAACAAAAACGAAATCATGCCTTTTCACTATCTAAAGAGAGTGATTGGACAGCGGAAGTTAAATCAAATTTTCCTTTTAAATTAACTGGAGCACAAGTAAAAGTAATAGGCGAAATCAAAGAAGATCTATCTCAAGAAGTACCCATGATGAGGTTGGTACAAGGAGATGTTGGATCAGGAAAAACAGTTGTAGGCGCATTAGCAGCTGCTTTAGCGCTTGATTCATCGTTTCAGGTTGCTTTTATGGCGCCAACCACATTGCTTGCAGAGCAACATTATCTTAGTTTGAAATCTTTTTTTTGCAAACATAAAGAAAAAATAATCCTTCTTACTGGTAGTACGTCTGCAAGCAAAAGAAAAAAAATCCTACAAGATCTCAAGGATAGTAAGATCAAATTAGTGATTGGAACCCACGCTTTGTTTCAAAAAAATGTTGAGTTTTCCAATCTTGCTCTCATTATCATAGATGAGCAACATAGGTTTGGAGTGAATCAGCGTCTAGCTTTAAGAAAGAAAAATGATTCTGAAATGTCAGCGCCTCATCAACTAACATTAACAGCTACTCCAATTCCAAGAACCCTCTCGATGAGCGTATATGCAAATATGGATGTCTCCGTGATAGATGAATTACCGCCTGGTAGAAAGCCAATTCAAACATCATGCTTGCCTTTAAGTGCAAAAGATAAGCTAATTGAAAGAATCTCTGCTGCTATAAAAAAAGATAGTAAGGTATATTGGATATGTCCTTTAATTGAGGAATCTGAGAATTTAGATCTAAATGCTGTCATTGAAACTCATGAAGATTTATCAGAGCATTTCGGTCAAGATAAAGTTGGTTGCCTGCATGGAAAATTATCAGCATTAAAAAAACAAGATCAAATTCAAGCTTTCAAAGATTCTAAAACCTCAATCTTAGTATCAACAACTGTGGTTGAGGTCGGAGTGGATATCCCTGATGCTGATATCATGGTAATTGAAAATGCTGAAAGATTTGGTTTAGCCCAACTGCATCAATTAAGAGGCAGAATAGGCAGAGGATCTAAAGAAAGCTATTGCATTCTTTTGCACAAAGATAAGATTCAGGATATTTCAGCCCAAAGACTGAAAGTGTTAGTAGACTCTCAAGATGGTTTTAAAATTGCTGAAGAAGATCTAGTAATTAGAGGTCCTGGGGAGATAATGGGCGCTCAACAAACAGGCATTGTACCAATGAAATATACAAATCTAGTTAGAGACAGTCAGTATCTAATGGAAACCAAAAAAGTTGCAGAATTAATATGTAATGAGGAGCCTGAGCTTGCCAATCAGTTAATAGAAAGATGGATCTCAGGCTCTATAGCCTTTGCTGACGCTTAGTTATCTTGTCAAAATCTCCATTGCTTTTTTATCATCTACTACAGGGACTATTGCAGATTCGCACACTTCGCTCCATCCATTAGCGAATTCAATTACAAGAGTCGGATCATCAGCCTCAACTATAACTATCCCGTTGCCAGTTGTGAGGTCATGATATCTAGCAAGCTTTTTAGAGCCCTCTAGGAATTCACCATCAAGTTCCTCTAACGTCATGGTAGCAAAAACTTTATATGCCTCTTGATCGCATTTGAAATCAATGAGATATACAGCTGCTTGTGAGATATTACAAAACAACAAGGTAATTGCTAGAACAAAATATTTTTTCATTTTAAGTCTCCAGTGTATTTAATAATAATAATTTATAAAGTAACTCTAAGCAAAGAGCTGAGA
>Ga0209036_1000042_pt1 | contig 43323 bp, 45 predicted proteins | sample MarorgKNORR_S2LV_3_FD_188222 | JGI IMG/M metagenome (GOLD analysis project Ga0209036, IMG submission 188222) | Marine microbial communities from the Southern Atlantic Ocean, analyzing organic carbon cycling - DCM_A/KNORR_S2/LV (SPAdes) (version 2) | ecosystem: Environmental > Aquatic > Marine >... | reverse complement strand
GGATATCATAAAATCTTCAATTGCTGATGCTTACATACAAGTGACAAGTTTTGTTGCAGGAACGTTGTTGTTTTTCTATTCATTGGAAAAATATCTAAAAATTGATTTAGAAAAAGTTCTTAATAAAAGACCAAAACTAGAAATATTTGTTAGCTCATTTCTTGGTGCGCTTCCCGGTTGTGGGGGGGCTATTATAGTCTTAACTCAATATTCTCGTGGAAAAGTTTCTTTTGGTTCAGTTGTAGCAACATTAACTGCTACAATGGGTGATGCAGCTTTTTTACTAATAGCTAAAGAGCCTAAAATTGGATTATTTATAATGTTAATCGGGTTTTTTGTAGGTTTTGTCTCAGGGATATTAGTAAATTTAATTCATAAGAAAAATTTTATGAAAATGAATGGTTGTGACGTTATAAAACTAAATAGTAAACCATCAAAATATAAGACTTCAAAAAGTTTAGATTTTATCTGGATTGTTCTAATTATTCCTGGCATATTTTTCGGAATTTTAACAGCTTTTCAAATCAACTTAGATTTATATTTTGCAAATAAATTTATAGAAAATCCAATTACTTTTTTTGGTTTTTTTGCTGGTTCTTTATGTTTCATCATGTGGATATTACCAATAATTAGCGGTTTTAGATACACCCCTTCTGGATCAGATGAAAAGATTGTAAGAAGAACAGTATCAGATACTAATTTTATTACAGGTTGGGTTATTTTAGCTTTTCTTGCATATGAATTAACTGTTCATTTAGGAGAGTTTGATTTAGAGGCTATTTTTAAATCCTATTACTTTTTTATTCCATTGATAGCTATTTTAATAGGTTTTTTACCAGGTTGTGGCCCTCAAATATTAGTTACAACTTTATATTTAAATGGAATAATTCCTTTATCTGCTCAGATTGGAAACGCAATTTCAAATGATGGAGATGCATTGTTTCCAGCAATTGCCCTACAACCCAAAGCAGCTTTTATTGCCACTATATATTCGGGTATTCCTGCAATAATAGTAAGTTATAGCTATTTTTTTATTTTTGAATTTTACTAAATCTCATTTTTAATGAATATGTTCATTGTTTCTATTAGATTGATGTTATATAATCTAATAAACTAGAAGTAAAAAAATGACATTTAAACCTGCTAATATTCCAACAAATGATAGTAAAAGAGTACAAGCTGTAGTCCGAACAGGCGTACTAGATACAAACTCAACAGAACTTTATGATGTTTATTGTCTTTTAGCCAAAGAAATTACAGGATGTCCTGTAAGTTGGACAGGGGTAATAGATGCTGATAGACAGTTCGTCCTTGCTAGAGACGGTTTTCCTGATGAAGTTCCAATTGAGATGCCAAGAAAACAAACTTTATGTCAGTTTGCTCTAGAGAAAACTAATCCCCTCATAATTAACGATATGACAAAAGATAAGCGATTTATGTTCCATCCAGCAGTAACAGACATTGGTGTTAAGTTTTACGCAGCATTTCCAATTATTACTTCAGACGGATATATATTAGGAACATTGTGTGTAAGTGATAATAGAGTAAGAAAGCTGTCAAAACACAAGATTGACTTGTTAATAAGTTTAGCCCAAAAGTTAGCATATCAATTAGAAGTTCAAGTTGCTCAAAGAAAAAGTACTGCAGAAACTACAATAAATATAATGCATAAATTAATGTCTAATTTTGCAGATATAAGTCTTCATAACGCTATATCAATATTAAAATTTTTAATAAATGATGTAATTACAAGTGAAGAAAAAAAATTAATCATTAAGCTTGGTATTGGAGAAAGCAACGAAGGTGATATTTATATTTCTAAATATGGGATAAAACTACAAGAACAGTTAAATATGAATATTGGAACTTTGAAAAGAATTAAAAATCTATCTGAGGATGAAGATGAATTAATGGACATGCTTAGTAAGATAGAAGGTTAAAGATGTTTGGAAAAATTTTAAATTTTAAATTCACATCCGTAAGTGAAGCTAAACTAGCAGCTTCTTTTTGTTCAGAAAAGTTTGGCTCTAAAATCTCTGAATATAATATCATTGGTCTTAATATTTTTATAAGTCAATCTGGTGATTTGAATGTTTCAATAAAATTTGAAAATCCAGATGCATTAAAAAACTTTGAAAATAATTACATTAATATTATTGCAGATTTAAAAGGAAGTTTGGTTTTTAAAGAAAATAACTTTGTTGGTGTTTGTACTTTTACTTATGAAAAAGAAGCAGCAAGTACTGAAATGTAATATTTTATTCGGAGACTTTAAGAATGATAATGGCATCAGAAACCTTTGATGGCACGTGGCCGTTTAATCCTAACTTTTTCGATGGCAATGGTTTTTTACAACATTACGTAGATGAAGGACCCAAAGAGGCAAAGCCGATTATTATGCTACATGGAGAGCCAACTTGGGGTTATATTTATAGAAAATTTATTCCAGAATTATCTAATAAGTATCGTATTATAGTTCCAGACATGATGGGCTTTGGCAAATCAGAAACACCTCAAGGTAAAGACTACACTCTTAAGACACATGTTGAAAATCTTAGTAGATTAATAGAATTTTTAGATTTAAGTGATATAACATTTGTAGGCCAAGATTGGGGTGGTCCGGTCACAGGTGCTTATTCAATCAGAAACATTGATAAGGTTACGGGTTTCGTTTTAATAAATACTTTATTTGGTTATAGTAAAGAAGAAAGACCTAAAAATTTATCACCCTGGTTTCAATGGATAAAAAAACATTATGAAGCTGAAACATTAGAAGGTATTTTAGGTGAATTGAGTTCAACATTATTATCAGTTATGAAAATTCCAAATTTTACAAATAACCATGTAATAAATGAAAATTGGATAGAGGCCTATTCCTCACAATTTCCTGATCGAGCCAGTTGTAAAGGAGCTATAAATTTTCCATTGGATGCTCTATTAAATAGAATAGTTCCTTATGTTATTGAGGGTATAAAACAAGGAGATTTAAATTTACTATGTTCTAAGCCAGCTGTTTTGGCTTACGGAATGCAAGACAGGGCTATCGAACCAGATTATGCAATAAGAGATTTCAAATCTCTTTTTCCGAGTTCTAAAGTTATTGAAATGCCTAATGCAGGTCACTATTCACAAGAAGATGAACCAGAAACTTTAATAAAAATAATTAAAGAATTTATGTTAGAAAATAATAATATTAAATGAGTTTCGTTTATAAAATTTGTTCTAAGAATGAATGGAACAAAGCAATAATAGAAAAAATTTATAGTGGATCAGAAGTTGATAATAGAGATGGCTTTATACATTTATCTACTAAAAAACAATTAAAGGAAACAGTTGCAAAACATTTTAAAGGACAAGAAAATCTTCTTATAATTTGTTTTAGGGTTTTAAAAATAAAGGATAAACTTAAATGGGAAATATCTCGCAATGAAGAACTGTTTCCTCATTACCATGGAAATTTAGAAACTAATAAAGCTGAAGAAATTTATAATTTGAACTTAAATGCTAATAGTGTCCACGAGTTTCCTGAAAACTTTTTCTCCTAAAAAATAATGCATAAACTGTTTTTTTGCTTGTGAGCCGTATTCTTTTCTTTTCTTTTCATTATTAATAGCTTCCATAAGAGTGTCTGACAGTTCTTTTAGACTTAAGGGATTTACACACCATCCAGACTTTGAATGATTTACGGCGTCTACTACTCCACCTTCAATACCAGCAATTGATGGAATACCATAAGCAGCAGCTTCAATGTAAGAGATTCCAAAACCTTCTATAGAATTCTTAACTTTATATGACGGCATAATAAAAAGATCACTTTTTTTTATAAAATCAACTTTTGAGTCTCCTGATATTTTTCCAATTAATTTTACTTGTTCTGATAGCCCAAGTCCCTTTATTAAGTTTTGAATTTTATTTTTTTGTGGTCCTTCACCACAAATGTTCCATAAGAAAGGTTTTAAAAACTTATTACTATTCAATTCTGACAAACATTTTAAAACTGGAATAATTCCCTTTCTATCTTCTAACCTACATATTGTTAAAAGTGATACTAATTTTGATTTTGCTCTAAATTTTGTATTTTTTTCAGATGGAACTCCAATTGAATATGTAGGCGGTATAACTATTTTTTGAGTATCTGTAACTTTAAATTCTGTAATCAAATTTTTTGTGTAGCTTGAGCTACAAATAATACAACTAGCTCTATTTAATGAATTTTTGATTTGCCCAAACTTTTTTTTAGTTGATAAAAACTCTTGTCCGTGGGCCAAGACAAATATTTTTTTTACTTTTGATGGTACAGCCTTAATAGATTTCCAGCTATCACAAATAACGACATCATTATCTTTATAGATTTTATTAACTAAATACTTTTTGATAAAAGGCCTAAATATTTTTGGAGAAAAATTATTATGGATGTGAAGCTTTGAGTTTATATAACCATTTTTTTTGGATAAAAAGTGATCAGGAAAAACATGTGTGTCTTCTATAGATGAGAGTCTTTTACTTATTGAGGTCATTACATTTTGCATTCCTCCAATTCTTGGGGGATAAGTTTGTGTAACTATTATGTATTTCATTTAAATCTTCTTAAAAATTAAATATTATTAAATCAAATTATTTGGTTTAATAGTATAGTAGAATTAACAATAAATAAATTTTATTGAGGTTAATATGTATAAATTGACTTTTAGTCCGGCTTCTCCTTATGTACGTAAAGTATTATTATCAGCTTATAGCGCTGGAATTGAGGGAAAAATAGAACTTATAACAGCTGACTCTCAAGACAACAGTTTACTTAGAAGTCAAAACCCTCTTGGAAAAATTCCAATTTTACAAAAGCCAGATGGCTTTTTTTTATTCGATAGTAGGGTGATTATTGATTATTTCAATAGAATTGGTGGTGGTTTGATACCTATGGATGGACCCGAAAGAGATATCGTTTTAAGTAGATCAGCTCTTGCTGAAGGTCTTATAGATGCATCACTTTTAGTAGTATACTCAGATAGGTATTCGGGAGGAGAGGTTCCCTCCAAAGTATGGTTAGAATTACAATTGGGTAAAATTGAAAGAACATTAGATTTTTTAGAGAAAGATATTATTAATTGGACTAAACCAAGCGGATTTGACGCTGCTAATATTGGGCTTGGTGTTGCATTGGGCTATATGTCATTTAGAAATGTTCAAGAGTGGCAAATAGGCAGGCCACAATTACAAAAATGGTTTGATTATGTTGCTTCCAGTCTGCCAGGATTTTCAAAAACAATACCTGCAGCATAATCTAATTTAAGGGTTGATTAATACAGCTCTGAAATCATTAACATTTGTTAGAGTTGGTGAAGTAAAAATTAAATCATTAATTTTTTTAAAAAATGAATATGAATCATTTTTGTTCAAATAAGTTTGTGGATTAACTTTTTTAAAAATTGCTTTTTTCAGCGTTTCATCTGAAATATAAGCTCCAGCATTATCTTCAATACCGTCTATTCCGTCGGTATCAACTGCAAGGGCACTTATATTTTTTGCTTTATCAAGGGTTATTGCCATTGATAACATAAATTCAGTATTTCTACCTCCTTTACCGTTTCCTGTGACCTTGACCGTAGTTTCTCCTCCAGATAAAAGTAAAATTGGTTTGCTTAAACTAATATTTTTATACTTTTTTTCATTACTTATCTTTATCGCTAATTCAGCCATTTTTTTACCTTCAATTTTAGCCTCACCTTCAAGGCTGTCAGATAAAATTATAGGAATATACCCTTCTTTTTCTGCAACATTAGCTGCGCTTTTGAGGGCCATTATTGGATTGGCAAGCATGTACTGAGGTGATTTTATTAATTGGGGCAATGTATTTTTATAAATAATTTTTTTAATTTTATCACTTATAGCTATTTTGTAATTTTCTAATATAGCTATTGAATCTTGATTTGAGCCATTTGCTTGTATTGTTGGACCAGAGCCAATATAGGCGGGATCATCTCCTGGAATATCTGATATCATATAGGTAGTGAGCTGTGCCGGAAAAATTGCTTTAGCAAGACGTCCTCCTTTTAATTGAGATAGAGATCGTCTTACAATATTCATTTCATCGATTGGAGCACCACTAATTAAAAGTTCTTTATTTATTCTTTGTTTTTCTTCAAAACTTATACCACTTAAAGGTAATGTTAATAAAGATGAAGCTCCTCCAGAAATAAGAAAAACAACATGATCCTTCTCAGATGAATTCGTAGCTATATCAAAGATTCTTTTTGAAGCAAGTAAACCATTTGCATCTGGTTCTGGATGTGCGGCCTCAATTACTTTTACAAATTTTGTTTTTGTGCGATGCCCATATCTTGTTATTACTAGGCCTTCAATTGGTCCTTCATAATTATTTTCAAACTCTCTTGCCATACTGGCTGCAGCTTTTCCTGCACCAATAACTATAAGTTTTCCTTCAGGTCTAGTTGGAACTTTTTTAAACTTATCTTTTGGTTTAGCGGCTGCTAGTGCAGCACTCATAATCAGTTTAAGTGATTTTTCATTATTCATAATATATTTGCAATTTAGTTAACTTTCTTAAAGAATGAAATAGTAAATATATAATTTCAATCTCACAATAAATTACAACATAGGAATTAAATGTCTATAATTGAAAATAAAATAATTGGTAATACTTTGATTATTACCTTGAATAATCCATCAAAAAGAAACTCAATGATCAAGGGATTTCATGACGAATTTCAGTCAGCTATAAAAATAGCAGAGGAAGATAAAAATGTTTGCTCTGTTGTCATTGCAGGTGAAGGGGATTTTTTTTGTGCAGGTGGTGATCTGAATGCATTAAAAACAAGGAGATCAATGACTGAACCAGAAAGGTACCAAACTTTAAATCAGTTAAATGGAACCATCGAATCTATTTATAATTGTTCAAAACCAATTATAGCCGCAATTGAAGGAGGAGCAGCTGGAGCGGGTGTTTCATTAGCTATGGCCTGTGATTTAGTAGTCATGAGCGAATATAGTTTTTTTTCATTGGCGTATGTTAAAATTGGTTTAACTCCTGATGGTGCTGCTACTAAATTTTTGTCTGAAACAATGCCCCGCCAAATGCTAGCTGAGATGGCAATGATAGGAGGAAAAATTGATGCATCAAGACTATATAACATTGGAGCTGTTAATGTATTAGCCCAAAAAGGTAATGCAAAGGAGACTGCTGTAGAATTATCTAAAAATTTTGAAAATCTTCCTAAAAACTCTATCTCGAGAATTAAAAAATTATCTAGAGCAGCCTACGGTAATGATTTTTCAAAACAAATTAAATTAGAAACTGACTATATGGTAAAATCTCAAGGTGATAAGGAGAGTATGGAAGGCATAGACGCTTTTCTAGAAAAAAGAACACCAGATTATAAAAAGTTGAGATAGTTTTTTATCTGGCATAGTGATTGCTAATGTACAGTATGACCTTATTTAAGAGCTTTTTAATATTTATTAGTATTTTTATTTTTACAATAAAAGACACATACGCATTTACCTCAAAAAAAAATAATTCCTGTGAAAGTGTTATTAAAACTTTAGAAGACTATACTGACATTCCAAAAAATCTTCTTTCAAGTATTGGTAAAGCTGAATCAGGTCGAATATTAAAAAATAATAAACATACTATCTGGCCATGGACAGTAAATCATGCGGGAAAGAGTCTTTTTTTCGATACAAAAAAACAAATGCAAAAGTATGTTTTAAAACATGTTGAAATGAAAGATTTTAACCTTGACGTTGGTTGTATGCAAATAAACATAAAGTGGCATAAAAATAATTTTAAGAAAATAATTGACATGTTTGCTGTTGAACCAAATGTTTCTTATGCAGCATCGTTTCTATTACAATTAAAAAATAAACATGGTTCATGGGATAAGGCCATTAAACACTATCACTCTTCAGATCCAAATAAAAATAAACCTTATTTAATTAAAGTGAATCAGTTTTGGAAAAGTGAAAAATATAAGACAATGAAGTCAGTAACAAATACCAAAAAAAAAGAAGCTAATAAAAATTCACTTTCAAGCATAATAAAAGACAGTCAGCCTTATTTATTTGCAAGGATTGAAAAAGTAAAATTTTTTAGAAATATATTCTCACAAAATTAAATTTATTAATTGATTAAAAATTAAATATGTAAATAGTTAAAGAGTTAACTATTTAGAAAAATGCATGGGGTTATAAATATGAATGTAAAGGAAGCGTTCTTATCAAGAAGGTCTGTTAGAAGATTTTTATCTAAGCCAGTGCCTAAAGATAAGATTAAAAATATATTAGAGTGTTCCGCTTTTGCGCCAAGTGGTCATAACATTCAACCTTGGCATGTATATGTGGTCGAAGGGAAGAAAAAAGAAGCTATAACAAACTCTATTTTAGAATCTATTAAAGATGGATCTGCTAAAGAGTTCAAACAAGAGTTTGATTATTATCCTACTGAATGGTTTGAACCTTTTATATCAAGAAGAAGAGCTGTGGGTTTTGAGCTTTACAAATTACTTAATATTGGAAGAGAAGATTTCGAAGCTAGAGACAAACAAATGCAAGAAAATTTTCATTTTTTTGGTGCTCCACTTGGAATGTTTATAACAATGGATAGAAGGCTTGCTACTGGTACATTTATGGATGTTGGTATGTTCATTCAAAGTATTTTAGTTGGTGCTAGAGGAGAAGGTTTGCATTCATGTGGTCAGGTAGCATTTACTAAATTTCATACACTCATCGCCGATCAGCTTAACTTTAAAGAAAATGAGATGTTAGTTTGTGGTGTATCAGTTGGGTATGAAGATACTAGTGCACCAGAAAATGCATTAAGAGTAGAAAAATTGGATTATACTGATTATACAACTTTTCTATCGGAATAAATTAGAAATTATAATTTTAGGTTCTTAATCATGAAAATGATTACTTTAGATAGTACAAAATCTTATTCGATTCCTGACATCTATTTGAATATTGGCCATTTATTAGATCATTTTATGATGTTAATTTTTGCTAAGGCTGCTTTTGATGCCGGAAGGGAATTTGGATTATCTTATGAACAAATTATTGTTTATGGTACACTAGGTGTTGTTTTGTTTGGCGCGGCTGCTCCATTAGCGGGCTGGTTGGCAGACAAGTATTCTAGAGCAATATTAATAACTATTTATCCATTTGGTTTAGCTTTTGGCTCTATTTTAGCTGCATTATCTAGTTCAACGATTATGTTAGGTATTTCTCTTGGGATTGTTGGTTTTTTTGCTGCAATATATCACCCAGTAGGAATTGCTATGATAACAAAAAGACCAGGTAAAGTAGGTTTGAGGTTGGGTGTTAATGGAGTATGGGGAAATATGGGTGTTGCCATAGCTCCTATCTTAACTGGCTTTCTGATACTATACAGTGACTGGAGGCTTGCATTTATTGTTCCATCACTAATATGTTTCTGCTTTGGAATTTCACAAATATTTGCCTTTATTGAATTAGAAGAAAATAAACTACAAGACAATTCAAATAACGCAAAAAAAGACTCATCAATAACATCGGAAGGTTGGCAAACTGTGCTTGTTTGTTTAAGTATTGTTACTTTATCTGGTGGATTTATTTTTGGATCTTTGACGTTTCTTATACCAAGACTCTTTGAAGTAAATATGTTGCAAATTTCAAATGATGTAGCAGTAACTGGACTTTTAGCAGGATTTGTTTATGCAATTGCTTCATTCTCTCAAATAGGGACAGGGTGGTTGGTTGATAAAATTCCTCCAAAATTTGTTTTATCAGCTATGGGTTTAGGTCAATTAGTTTTTATATATATTGCAAGTTATTCTTATGATTATAGTTTACTATTTATTATGTTAGCAGCTATGATTTTTGTTTTTGGGCAAGTTCCTATAACAGATGTTATATTAGTAAAATACGTTCAAGATAATTGGAGGGGTAGGGTTCTCTCGATAAAATTTATGGTCAATTTATGTGCTGGAGCTTGCGTGTTACCCGTAACATCATATCTATTAAAAAATGGATACAATTTTTCATTTATTCTTGAGGCACTAGCGTTTATATCTATAGCCGTTATAGTCTCAGGGTTGCTTTTGCCTAATAAATCATCAAATATATTTGTAGCAAAACAAAAATCTTTATAATGTTGAAATTGCAGTTAAGTTCCCGATTATGAAATATGAAGATATTTTAATATTTACAGACCTAGATGGATCTTTATTAGATCATGATAATTTTGAATTCCAAGATATTAAAGATTTCATATTAAAATGTTTGGATAAAGGTATAAAAATAATACCTAATTCAAGTAAAACTAAAATAGAAATTGAGCTTTTTTTTAATCAATTAGGAAAAGAATTACCTTATATTTCTGAAAATGGAGCGGCAGTTCATAACTTGGATTTACTTAATGCTAATTTAAAATTGAAAGATAATTCAATAATTTTAAGTAGATCAATCAAAGAAATTTTAGAAATTTTCAAAACGAAAGTTCCTTTAGAATTTCGTGAAAAATGTGATTTTATTGAAGATATGGCACAAGAGAAACAAATGCAGACACTTGGTTTAAATCATAAATATTTACCCTTCGCTTTAAATAGAGATTATTCATTGCCATTAATTTTCAATGGATCACAAAAACTCATTAGAGAGTTTAGTTTATTTTTAAAAAGCCTTGGATTAAAATTACACGAAGGTGGAAGAGTTTTTAATATTTGTGATGACTGTTCAAAAGGTTTTGCAATGAAATCAGTTGTTAAAAAAATTAGAACTGAACTTCAGTCTAATCCGTATACTATTGTTGTTGGCGACAGCCCAAATGATATTTCGATGTTAAAACAAGCAGATCAACCATGTATTATACCATTACCAAACAAAGGAAATTTGATTGATTTTGAAATGCAAAATATTATTAGAGCAAAAAATTATGCTCCAAAAGGATGGGAAGAGGTTGTAAAATCTTCCTTAAAAAAAATAAATGTTAATTTTGTAGGATAAATAAATGGGTAGCTTTTATCAAAATGGTATTGTAGCGAATTTACATGATTTTTCTTATGGTTCATCGTCAGAAAAGAATTACAAAAAGTTAGAAAATGATTTAATTAACTTTTCAAAAGATAATCCAATGGAACTTATACTTCCTAGTTTGTTTTCTGAAATTGATGGAAATGCTCTTCCAAATATAATTAATGAAATAAATAAGACAGATTTTTTAAATCATATTGTAATAGGGTTGGATAAAGCAAATCAAGAAGAATACAAAAAAGCACATAATTTTTTTAAAAAATTAAAACTTCCATTTTCTATGCTTTGGAATGATGGACCAAGATTAACAGAACTTGATGAAGAATTAAAATCAAAAGGGTTGGCTCCTGGTGAGTTTGGTAAAGGTAGAAACGTTTGGTATTGTATAGGTATGACATTAGCTAGAGGTAAAGCGGAATCTATAGCTTTACATGATTGTGATATACTGACATATGAAAAATCACTTTTGGCTAAATTATTTTATCCAGTAGCTAATCCAGTTTTTAATTTTCAGTTCTGCAAAGGATATTATCCTAGGGTTGCTGATTCTAAAATGAATGGTAGAGTCTCCAGATTATTGGTTTTTCCTTTATTGTTAGCAATGGAAAGAACAATAGGAAAAAGTGATTATCTAGATTTTATGAAGTCTTTTCGCTATCCACTTGCGGGTGAATTTTCTTTTAGAAAAAACTTACTTCCACAACTAAGAATTCCATCAGACTGGGGGTTAGAAATAGGAATCTTATCAGAGATGCAAAGAAATCATTCTAGTAATAGAATATGTCAAGTAGATTTAGCTCAAACCTATGATCATAAACATCAGGATTTATCTGAAAATGATGATAATTCAGGTTTGTCTAGAATGTCTATTGATATAACTAAAGCACTCATTAGAAAACTCGCAACTCAAGGTAATATTTTTACTTTAGAAACATTTAGAAGTATAAAAGCAACCTATTATAGATCAGCTTTAGATATGATTGATATATATAGAAGTGATGCTCAAATGAATGGCTTAACTTTTGATTCTCATATAGAAGAAAAAACAGTTGAACTTTTTGCTTTAAATATAATGAAAGCGGGAGAATCATTTTTTGAAAATCCTATGGAAACGCCATTTATACCTACATGGAACAGAGTTCTGAGTGCAATTCCTGACTTTTTAGATAGATTGAAATCAAGTGTTGAATTAGATAATGAAGAACTCAGATAATAAAATTAATGATAATATTAATTTAGACGTTTTAAAAAGATTAAACTATATTTATCGTTCAACTATTTCTGCTGACAAAACCATTGATTATTCCAAAAAAATTAATCAATTAATTAATCTTTATAAATCAAAAAATATTTCAACCGATGTTAATGAGCCCTGGTCTGAAAAAACTACTTTACTGATCACATACGCTGATAATGTTAAAAATGGATTGTATGGAAAAACAATTAGCGATTTTATTTCATTTTATAATAAATTTTTTTCTTCATTCATAGACTGCATTCATTTTTTACCTTTTTTTCCATCAAGTGGAGATGGAGGTTTTTCTGTAAAAAATCATGAAGATATAGACCCAGCATTTGGAACTTGGGATGAAATAAAAACATTATCAAAAAATGCCAACGTTATGACAGATTTGGTCTTAAATCACGCTTCTTCTGAAGGGAAATGGTTTAAAAATTTTCTTTTGAACAAGAATCCAGGTAAAGACTATTTTTTTACAATTAATAATAATTATGATTATAGTAATGTTATTAGACCACGAGATCACGATCTTCTTAAAAAGATTAAAATATTAAATGATACCAAAAATTTATGGTGTACATTCAGTTATGATCAAATTGATTTAGATTTTAGAAATCCAGAGGTCTTATTAGAGTTTATTACTTTAATATTAAAATTGTCTAGTTATGGGATAAAAATATTTAGATTAGATGCTGTAGCTTTTATTTGGAAAGAAACTGGAACCACGTGCCTAAATTTACCTGAAACTCATGAAATAATTAAGTTACTTAGGGATATTGTTGATCAACTTGATAAGAATATAATTATAGTAACAGAAACAAATTTACCAAAAGAGGAAAACCTAAGTTATTTTGGAAAAAATGATGAAGCACACTGGATATACAATTTTCCTTTACCTCCATTAATTGTCCATACATTTTTATTTGGAGATTCTACGTCACTCACAAAATGGAGTATGAAAATGCCACCTGCACAAGTTGGTAATGCATATTTAAATTTCATTGCATCTCATGATGGAATAGGGATGAGACCAGCTGAAGGTGTTTTATCTGAAGAAGAGATCAATGGTATGTTGATGAGATTAGAAAAGAACGGTAGTCAGTTTTCAATGAGAAAGTTGCCGTCAAAGGAAGAAAAAGTTTACGAAGCTAACATATCATTATTTAACGCTTTACAGTATACTGATGAAGATAGTATGGGAAAGTATTCTTTAGAGCGATTCATAGCATCACATTGTATTATTTTATCTATTGAAGGTGTTCCTGCTTTTTATTTTAATTCTTTTTTCGCTACCCAAAATGACGAAAAATCTTACTTAAAAAGTAAGGTAAAAAGGGATCTTAATAGGCATAAATGGAATTGCTCAGAGTTAGAAGCTACTTTGAATGATGAAAACTCAGTTGAAAATAAATGTTACGAACTTTTAAAAACATTAATATCTATTAGAAAAGCTCAGCCTGCTTTTCATCCAAATGCAACTCAATTTACTTTAAATTTAAATAAAAATGTTTTTTCAGTTTGGAGACAGAGTAGGGATAGACGTCAAAGTATTTTCGCAATTACAAATGTCACTTCAAAAAACATTGACTTAAATACTAACATGATAAACTTAATTGATGATGAAAAATGGTATGATTTATTAAACCCTGAAGTTAGTTTCAAGGATGAACAGAATATTAAACTTAATCCGTATCAGACAATTTGGATAACAAACTTTAAAGAAGAATAAAATTTAATTTTAATTTAAAGACAGTCCACCCTCAGTATTCAAAAAAGACGTAATTTTTTCTATACCATGGTTATTTTTCATTTGCCCAAAAACGTAGGGTAATTTATTCCTTGCAAGCTCAACATCATTTTGCATTACGTCTAAATTAACTCCAACATATGGAGCCAAATCAGTTTTATTTATTAAAAGCAAATCCGATCTTGTTATAGCTGGCCCACCTTTTCTTGGGATATCGCCCCCCATTGCGACATCAATAACATATATTGATAAATCAACTAGCTCTGGGCTAAATGTTGCAGCTAGATTATCTCCCCCAGATTCAATTAAAATTAATTCTAAATCAGGAAATTTCTCTTTTAACTCGTCAACAGCTAGCAAATTAATAGATGCGTCTTCTCTAATAGCGGTATGAGGACAACCTCCCGTTTCCACACCTTTAATTCTCTCTAAAGGTAGAGCTTGTACTTTCATGAGATACTCAGCATCTTCTATAGTATATATATCGTTAGATATAACTGCCATTGAGATTTTTTTTGAAAGTTTTTTACAAAGAGCCTCAGTTAAACTAGTTTTACCCGCTCCTACAGGTCCTCCAATACCAACTTTAAGTGGTCCAAATTTATTAATCATGTTTGATAAATCCTATTGTTCAAAGTTTCGTGATACATACTTGTTAGGTCTGATATAAATGCTGAAGTCCCTATATCATCAATTTCACACTCTTTGTATTTCAAAGCTAATTTTCTTATATTAGGTAATAGCTTTACCAGAATTTTCTGACCGTCATTCTGCCCTAATGGTATATGTTTAATACCTACATTTATTAAATTTGAAACAAAACTTTGCATGAATATTATTAAAAGTTGTTCTAAAGGTATTTTAAAAAAAGCGCCAGCTTTCCCTAAAGCTACTGGATATGCCAAGTTATTTCCAATATTGAAAGACCAATTTTCATTGATATTTTTACAAAAAGCATTTCCTAGTTGTTTTGTTTCAATCCATCTTTCTTTTGAAGGGCATAAAGCAAAGGCAAGTTCATTTATATTCTTACCTTGGTACGAGTTAGAAAGTAAGATGCTATCTGTTTTAGCAGATCCACAATTAATTAAATAATTTATCCAATTTTCTAAACTTACAATATCTCTAATATAATTCATTTCTATTGCAGCTTCTAAACCATGCGAAAAATTATAACTTCCTATAGGAAAATTAGGGGAAAACCATGAAAGTAATAATTGATGGTAATCAAACTTTGATTCTATTTCTTTAATGCTTATGTCCATGTGTTCTTCCTAAGCCGTAAGCTCCGCCTTCTGGACAAAACTCTTCATGTATTTTTTTAATTTTACCACCTAATTTTATAATTAGTTCTTCAATTACTTTATCTTCTTGTATTAACAGACGATCAAGTTCAATTTGACACGGTATATGTCTATTACCTATGTGCCATACTATTTTCATTAAGTTTTCACTTACTATTTCTAACAAAGGTTCCTTTGCATATTTAATTAAAATGAAAGAACCATTTTCTAGCACAAACGAACTATTTTCCTTTAATGAAATAGTCTCAGGTAAATTAACTAAAAACTCAACTTTATTATCTGAAATAAGTTTTTTTCGCCTAATAAATCTGTCGTGATATGTTAATGTAATTGTATCCTTTATTTTTTCATTTGAAGCATCAGTTATAACTTTTTCTACTATCATAAATACACCTAAAATAAAAAATATCTTTGAGCTAATGGAAGTTCAGTTGCTGGTTCACAAGTAAGTATATTGCCGTCAGCTGTAACTTCATATGTTTCTGGGTCTACTGATATATCAGGACAGTAATTGTTAAATACCATATCTTTTTTTGAAATATCTCTAGTTTTTTCAACACCAATTGTCTCTTTAGCTAAGTTTAAATTATCTAAACTTCCAGTTTTGATTGAATCTTTACTTACAAAAGTTATTGATGATGCTTCAAGGGATCTTCCGAAAGATGAGAACATCGGCCTGGTATAAACTGGTTGAGGAGTTGGAATAGACGCGTTGGGATCACCCATTTGTGCGCAAGCGATACTTCCACCTATCATTACAATTTCAGGTTTAACACCGAAAAAAGCAGGATCCCATAAAACTATGTCTGCTCTTTTTCCTTCACTTATTGATCCAATATGTTGAGAAATTCCATGTGTAATTGCAGGGTTGATAGTATATTTGGCTATATATCTTTTTACTCTTACATTATCGTTATCACCATTTTCTTCTCTAAGTCGACCTCTTTGTATTTTCATTTTATGAGCTGTCTGCCAAGTTCTTATTATAACCTCTCCAACTCTTCCCATAGCTTGACTGTCAGATGCAATTATTGAAAAGGCTCCCATATCGTGGAGTATATCCTCAGCGGCTATTGTTTCCTTTCTTATTCTACTTTCTGCGAAAGCAACGTCTTCAGGTATTGATTTATCTAAGTGATGACAAACCATAAGCATATCGAGATGTTCCTCTAGAGTATTAATTGTATAGGGTCTTGTTGGGTTTGTTGATGATGGAATAACATTTTGATTTCCACACACTTTTATTATATCAGGTGCATGTCCTCCTCCAGCTCCTTCAGTATGAAAAGCATGAATGGTTCTATTTTTAATTGCCTCAATAGTATTTTCTACAAATCCACTTTCATTCAATGTGTCGGTATGTATCATAACTTGCACATCCATTTTATCTGCAACATTTAAACAGTTATCAATAGCCCCAGGTGTAGTCCCCCAGTCTTCGTGAAGTTTTAACGCACATGCGCCAGCATTAACCTGTTCAATCAACCCTTCAGGTTTTGAAGAATTTCCTTTTCCTGCAAATGCTAAATTCATAGAAAAAGCATCTGCAGATTGGATCATTCTACTTATATGCCAAGATCCAGGTGTACATGTGGTTGCTAAAGTTCCATGAGCTGGACCAGTCCCACCGCCAAGCATTGTTGTTAAACCAGAGTGAAGCGCATCCTCAATTTGTTGGGGACATATGAAATGAATGTGGGAATCAAAACCTCCTGCTGTAATTATTTTACCTTCTCCAGCTATAATTTCTGTTCCAGGCCCTATTATGATATCAATTTGAGGTTGTGTATCAGGGTTCCCTGATTTCCCAATTTTATGTATTAAACCATCCTTTATTCCAATATCTGCTTTGAATATTCCATTTATGTCAACAACCAAAGCATTAGTAATTACAGTGTCAACAGCACCATCTTTACGCGTAACTTGAGACTGTCCCATACCGTCTCTTATAACTTTTCCACCTCCAAATTTCACTTCCTCGCCATAAACAGTAAAATCATTTTCCACTTCTATGATTAAATCTGTGTCTGCCAATCTAACTTTGTCACCAGTTGTAGGGCCATACATCTCACTGTAAGAAGATCTTGAAATATTTGAACTCATTATAGTGCCCCCATTATTTCTTGATTAAATCCAAAAATATTTCTTTTTCCTTTTATGTCTATTAATTCTATCTCTCTAGTTTGACCTGGTTCAAAACGAACAGCAGTTCCTGCTGCAATATTTAAACGCATTCCTTTTGCGAGTTCTCTATCAAATGACAGAAATTTATTACTTTCAAAAAAATGGTAATGACTTCCCACTTGAATTGGTCTATCTCCAGTATTAGAAACTTTGATTTTTTTAATTTTAGATGCTTCATTTAAGGTTATTTTTTCATCAAGCGTTATTATTTCTCCAGGCTTCATCGGTTTCTCCTTTATCTAATAGGGTGGTGAACTGTCACTAGTTTTGTTCCGTCAGGAAAGGTAGCTTCAACTTGAACGTCATGAATCATATCTGGTATACCAGACATACAATCGTCTTTTTTAATTACGTGAGCACCTGCTTCCATTAATTCAGCTACGCTTTTTCCATCTCTAGCTCCCTCTATAACAAAATCAGTTATAAGTGCTATTGCTTCAGGGTAATTAAGCTTAACACCTCTACTTTTTCTGTTTCGTGCAACTATTGCCGCTAAACTTACTAAAAGTTTATCTTTTTCTCTTGGTGATAATTTCATTTTTTCTCCTCAACTATTCCATACTCTAGGCAGATTTTTATCTGATAAACATAATATTAATTTTTTTTTAATTAATTTCAATTCATAGGCATCTTTGGAAACTATTCTGATAAGCATTTTATCATTCCATTTTGAATGAGAAGATAAAATCATTTCTGAGCTTTTGAGTGTTTGGATTAAATAATCTTCTTTGGATAAAAAATTTTGTCCTGATATAAAAATATTACAAATAGCTACACCATTATCAGCACAGGCTATGCTTGATAGTTTATCTTTAATATTACCAGTTAAACTTAATGCTTCAGCATGTATTAATTTTTTATTTACATAAATTTTCCAATTATCCTTAAAAAACCCTTTTTCTAAAAATTCATCCATTGCCGTTCTTCCAAATATTGTTGTTTCAGCTAAGAGAAAATTTGAATTTGATTTTAAATCAACTTCAATTCTCCTGTACAGATTACAATTATTAAATAGGATAAGTTCTTGAGGTATCCAAAATAGTTTACTCGTGTCATCCAAAGACAATGTAATTTTAATTTCAGCATTATCATTTATTCCTTTGTAAACTCTTTCGGCGGTCTGAGTTGTTACAAAGATTTTTGACTTGTTAGTTATCTCAACATTATAAAAAAAATTATCACCACTAGTTAGTCCACCAGCAGTATTTACAAGGACTAATTCTTTAATTTCTTGTGGAGACTTTGGATAAAAAACTTTTGCAGAACCTGACTGGTAGAAGCGATTAATTTCGTTTTTATTAATTTTGACATTAATATTACCATGTGCCCTTTGAAATTTTTCTCGTGCATTTAACATCTATATGCTGACAGCTTTCCTAAGTTTTTTTTGGTCTATAATAGCTTTTCTTCCTTCGTAAACGATTTCGCCACGTGTAATTGCAAATATATGGTCAGCTCGTGCAAATGCAAAATCAAAATACTGTTCAACTAAAATTATAGCCATGTTTTTTTGAGACTTCAAATAATCAATAACTTCTCCAATCAAGGTAATTATATTAGGTTGAATCCCTTCTGTCGGTTCATCTAAAAGCAAAAGTTTAGGTTGCATTATTAATGCTCTTGCAATGGCTAGTTGTTGTTGTTGCCCACCAGATAAATCTCCGCCTTTTCTAGATAACATTTTTTTTAAAACAGGAAATAAGTCAAAAATTAATTTAGGAATATATCTTTCATCTTTTTTTAAAACTGCAAAACCAGACATAAGGTTTTCTTCAACTGTAAGTAATGGAAAAATAAAACGACCCTGAGGAACATATCCTACGCCGCGCGAAGCTAGCTTGTGAGCCTCAAAATTAGTAACGTCTTTTTCATTTAAAATATAATTTCCTGAGCTACTTGGATGATTCCCAGACAAAACCTTTAGCAATGATGTTTTGCCAACACCATTTGAACCCATTAAGCAGGTAATTTCTCCAATCATAGCTTCTATAGAAATATTATATAAGATTTGAGAAGACCCATAATGAAGACATATCTCATTAGTTTTTAGCATTCTTATCTTCCTAAATAAACATCAATAACTTTATCGTTTTGGGACACATAATCTAGTGAACCTTCTGCAATAACACCTCCGTCATGTAAAACAGTTACCCTGCATTCTAATGATTTAACAAATTCCATATCGTGCTCTACAACTATAACAGATTGATTTTGAGATAATCGTTTTAAAAGTTCTACCGTTTTTTTCCTTTCGGGAGCAGTCATACCAGCCGCAGGCTCGTCAATTAGAAGTAAGTCTGGTTTTTGTGCTAACAACATTCCAATTTCAAGCCATTGCTTTTGACCATGGCTGAGTTGGCCTGCTAAAATACTTAAGCTTTCTGTTAAATTCACTTCATTAGCAATAATGTTTATTTCTTTTTCATCAGCTATTGATAATTTATAAAAAAGTGTTGATAAGGGATTTCTAGACTTTTTTAGAGATAACAATAAATTTTCAAAAACAGTTTGTGTTTCGATTAGTGTAGGTTTTTGGAATTTTCTACTAATACCTGCTTCTACAATTTGTGCTTCACTCATTCTAAGTAACGAAAGATTTTTTTCTCCCCATAAAACAGTACCTTCGTCAGGTTTTGTCTTTCCAGTAACAATATCCATAAATGTAGTTTTACCAGCACCATTAGGACCTATAATTGCACGCAGTTCTTTATTTGATATTGAAAAACTAAGATTATTAATTGCCTTAAAACCATCAAAGGAGACACTAATCCCGTTTACTTCTAACAAAACACTCATATTCAACTTCTTCTAAAAATTCGCTCAATTAGGCCCCCAATCCCTTTAGGGGCGTAAAGAGTTGTGATAACAAAGCTTAGTCCTAAAATTACTACCCACCAGTCAACCCATTTAAGTGTAAATAATCCAAAATTAATGTTAGGTATTTGTCCACCGGTGAAATAGCTAGATGCTAAAGAAACAAAAGCTGCTCCAATAAGAGCACCGTATAAGTAACCTCTTCCACCAATAGCGACCCATACTGCCAAATAAATAGAAGCAATTGGTGCAAGCTCTGCAGGATTAATAATACCTGCTTGGGGATAATAAAGAGCTCCGGCAACTCCAGAAATAATAGCCGTTATAACAAAAATAAATAATTTGTAACTTTCAACTTTATACCCCAAAAACCTAACTCTTGTTTCATTGTCTCTAATGCCTGTTATAATATTCCCGAGTTTACTATTAACAATTAAATTACATATATAATAAGTAAATATAAGGGTTAGTGCACTTAAGATAAGAAACCATATCGATAACTCTGCTTGGGAAAAATCATCTAAGTTTGGAATATTTTGTAAACCCGATAAACCATTATTGCCTCTTAAACCACTGTCATTTTGAAATAGATATAATGAAAGCGCTAGTGTCATTGCTTGAGTTAAAATTGAAAGGTAAACGCCAGTCACTCTTGACCTAAAAGCCAGCCAACCAAAAATATAAGCTAACACACCAGGCACCAGAAGAATTAATACAATATGGATTAAAAGTGAATCTGCAAAAGACCAAATTAAGGGTATCTCTGCACCACCCACGACTCCAAAAATTTGAGTTCCTACAGCCTCACTAATTTCTGTTTCAGTTAATGGGAGCACATTATTTTGAGTTGACTCTACGACGATATTTTTAGTTCTTTCGAACATAAGCCACATCCCAATCATGTAGCCGCCAAGACCAAAAAAGGCAAAATGGCCTAAAGATAAAATTCCACAATATCCCCAAACTAAATCCATGGCTAAAGCAACAATACATAAGCATAGAGTCTTTCCAAGCACTTTAGTAAAACTAGTTGAAACTAAATTTAAACCATATGCCTCACTAAGTAGGATTATAATTAGTGTAAATAAAATAACTATAGATGAAACCCAAAAAAAAGAGTTTCTTTTGTCAATATAGTTCAAAACATCCTTTTTCATAATCAATCCTCTGCGGCCCTTCCTTTTAACGCCATTATTCCTTTTGGTCTGAACTGAATAAACAATATTATAAAAATAATCATATAAGTCTGAGCAGCAAGAGTGTTAGATGGATTAAACCATTCAATAAATTTTTGAAGCATTCCAATCATTGTTGCTCCTGCAAGAGTGCCCCAAATGTTACCAACCCCACCTACCACAACAGTCATAAAGCTTTGGACTATATAATCTGCTCCTAATTCTGATGTTACTTTAGAAAACAATCCAATGGCCACACCAGCAATTCCGGCAATGCCCGATCCAAATCCAAATGTTAACATATTTATTCTGTCGGGATTAATCCCCATACTTGAGGCCATCATTGGGTTTTGTGTAACTGCTTTTGTTTCTAGCCCTAGTCTTGTCTTATTCATCACTAACAAAAGTAATACTAAGAAAATTAACCCCAAAACAAAAATAGCAATTCTTATTAAACTTATAGATAAAACATCATTGACTACCAAAGCACCATCTAACCATTCAGGAGAAGTAAGGGGCCTTGCTTGTGTACCAAAAATGTTTTTTGCAATTTGTTGTAAAGCTATACTAATTCCAAAAGTGGCTAATAAGGTATCCAAAGGATTTCTATATAAATGTCTAATAACTAATCTTTCCATAGCAACTCCTCCTAAAAAAGTTACTAAAAATGCTAATGGAAAGGCTACAAGTAGTGAAATTGTATGATTAGGTATGAATAACTGGACCACATAACCAGTATATGCGCCAATCATTATAAATTCTCCATGAGCCATGTTAATTACTCTCATTACTCCAAATGTAATTGCAAGACCTATAGCTCCTAAAAAATATATAGAAGCTAAACTCAATCCGTCTAATATAAGATCTAGATATTCATAAAAATTAACCTTATAATTAATGTCGTTAAAAACCAATTTTGCTGTATTGATTACTTTTGGTGATTTTTCTTTATAGACAGCATAAAAAAAGTGTCTCTTAATTAAGTCATCAATTTCCTTATCAGATTTTAGTGGAATAGCTTTTCCTAATTTTACTAACAGATTGTAAGCATTGTTTCGTTCTTCACTTGAATTTAATTGCTTTACAGGTATTCCCTCAATATGGGAGTTTGAAATATTTTGTTTTAAAATTTCGTCTCTTCTTGATGGTGTAATATGATCTTTTAAAAAATTATTTTTAATAAGTAGATCTATTGCTTCTGATCTTGAAATTTCTGGTTTTTTATTGAAATAAAAGAATGGTTTGTTACTAGACCCATCAGCATTTTTATATGAATTACCAGGTATAATATTTCTAGCTAAATTTGGTAAATCAGGCATTTTATTAGAGACATATAATTTTGACTCAAGTAGAGATGCAATAGTGCCTCTTGCCTCTATAGACATGTTGCCCCTTAGAGAATTTAACGAAGATATTTTTTCATCCTCATTTTGAGAATATTTAATAGTTCCAAAAACTAGTAATTCAGACATTCTTTTTTTTAAATCTGGATTATTTTCTTTTTTTAGAGCGTTCTTTAAGGGTATTAAATATTTTGAATTGAATTTTCTTGTAAGTGTTTCTAAACTTTTAGATCTAACTTTAGGATCGTCATTTAATAGTTGAAAACCAATAAGAGCATTAGATATTTTCGATCTAACACCACTATTTGGCTTAATAACTTTTATTTCTTTCTTTTTAAAGAAACCCAGACTAGTTTTGTTTGAAAACTGTAATAGTTCGTAACCATTAGAGTTTTTTTGTTTTAAAATCGCTATAAGCTTAGATTTTTTGACATAATATAATTCTTTATTTCTCCAGCTTTTGAGAAATTCTTCAAGGTTAGGTGATTTGGTACTTAATAAATCTTCAATTACAGGCTCAATAGTTCTTGAAGAACTTTTTATAATAAGCTTGAAATTATTATTTAAAACTTTTTCAAGATTATTAGATTCTGATGCATATAGAGGGTTAGAAAAAATTAAAACGAAAAAAAGTTGGAAGATTAATTTTAAAAAAGAATTCATTTTAATTTCCACTGTAGAGCTTAAGGAAAGCTCTACAGAATAATTTTAAATTATAGATTAATAATTAGATTTCATTTGGACGCAAGTTTTAGTATCTTTATTATACATTCCGCAACCTAAGGATTTCCAATCAGAGACTAGAGGCTTTGATTCAGCTAAATAATCAGTCCAAGCGTCACCAGGCACTTCTTTAGTTTGACTAATAATGTCAAATTGTCCATCCGCTTGTATTTCACCAATAAGTACAGGTTTTGACAGGTGATGATTAGGCAACATTTCAGCCATTCCACCGGTCAAGTTTGGTACTTTCATGCCATACATAGCTTTTCTAACAGCATCTACATCTGTCGTGCCAGCTTTTTCAACTGCTTTTACATACATTTTAAATCCAATTACATGTGCTTCCATCGGATCATTAGTAACTCTCTTATCACCCATTGTAGATTTCCATTGTTTAATAAAATCAGTATTCAAGTCAGACTCAGCTGATTGAAAATAATTCCACGCGGCAAGATGACCAACCAAATTTTTAGTATCAAGACCAGATAATTCTTCTTCACCAACAGAAAATGCAACAACTGGAATATCATCAGCTTTAATACCAGCAGCAGCAAGTTCTTTGTAAAAACCTATATTGGCGTCACCATTGATAGTTGAAATAACACCAACTTTTTTACCGTCTGCACCAAGGCCAACCACATCAGCAACGATTTTAGACCAATCTGAGTGACCAAATGGTGTATAGTTTACAAAAATGTCTGATTCAGGAATTCCTTTGTCAATAAGATATTGCTTTAAGATTTTATTAGTTGTTCTTGGATATACATAGTCAGTTCCAAGCAATGCAAATTTTTTGACACCTAATTCTTCTAAATAATAATCGGTTGCGGGTATTGCTTGTTGATTAGGTGCAGCGCCAGTGTAAAAAACATTTTTTGAACTTTCTTCACCTTCATATTGCACGGGATAAAACAACAATCCATTTAATTCTTCAAGTACTGGTAATGCTGATTTTCTGGAAACTGAAGTCCAACAACCAAACATAACATCAACTTTAGATACGGTTAATAGTTCTCTAGCTTTTTCGGCAAATAACGGCCAATTAGATGCAGGGTCAACTACCACAGGTTCTAATTTTTTTCCTAAAATACCTCCTTTTTTATTTTGTTCATCAATTAACATTAACATTGTATCTTTTAGTGTTGTTTCAGAAATAGCCATAGTTCCTGATAACGAATGTAAAATACCGATTTTAATTTTACCGTGACCGTCGGCTAAAACGCTGTTTCCCAAAAAAAGAGCAAACATAACTAATGTTAATCTTTTAGTTAAATTAAATAACATAAATATTCCTTTCATTAATAAATATAAAAATTTATGTTATGTCTTTTTGGTATGAATTTTTCGTATATTACAAATTGCGACATGTAAATGTGTTAAAGGTCTATTTATTAATCACTTTAAATACTAATTGACTCGTAATGATTAATTTACATACATTTAAGTATCGTAATGATCCATAAAAAAATTATTTTTATGAATCAATTACAAACAAGAATAATGAACCGTACCTCTATCATCCGTTTCACTTTTAGCCTGTCCAGTTACATCTAAATGAATTAAGTGTGCTCTTGCTTCTCCAATAGCAAAATGCATTTGTTCGTCACCAATTTTTCTGTCAAAGATAATTTCAATTGAATCCATAATTGTAATACTTCGATTTTCTAACTCATTTAAAATTAAACTAAGTCTATTATTATGGTGTTTGATTAAATCTTGAGCCCGTTCTGAACCGTTAATGAAAGGCCAATCATGACAAGGAAAAACTTTTGTATCAGAACCAATTACTTGAATTTGATTTAAGTATTTAAAATATCCTCCTAGTCTATCATCAAAAGGATCAAAAAAATTATCAGAAATGTTAGGAGATATACGAGGTAGTAAAAAATCTCCTGAGAGGTATAACTTTCTTTTTTTGTCCAATAATGAAATATGTTCTGGTGAATGACCTGAGTCAGTTCTTACTAACCAATTACCATCATTTGATTCAATTTCATGTCCAGATTTGATAATTTCAAATTCTGGAAGTTCATAAACTCTATTTTTATAAAGTCTTGTGGCTGGTCCCTTTGCGATAATATCTTCTTCACTCATACCAGCCCTTACAAAAACATTTCTGAAGATATCAGCATATTTATCATCTGGCATTGAGCGAAATGTTTTCGCAGTAAAAAGCTCTTTTTCACTAGTGTAACATTTTATGTTTAATTTATCTTGGAGCCACCCGGCCATTCCTATGTGATCAGGGTGATAATGAGTTATTAACAATCCAGCAAATTTTTTTGATTTGAGTGGTCCATTAATCAATGCCTCCCAATGTTCTTCTGAGTGATCTGATTTTAAACCTGCGTCTAAAATTAAAATGCCGCTAGGGGTATCCATAAGAAATAAATTTACATGGTTTAATCTAAAAGGTAGCTCGAAATGTGCCCAATATAAATCAGAAGCTATCTGAGTTAATTCACCAAATTTTGGCTTATTAATTTCTAATTTTGTCATTTATATCTCATGAAAAGTCGGTTGGTAATAAATACTTAAGAAGTTAAGAATATACATTAAAATTAATTTAGTTCTAGTAAATCTAATATTTAATTAAAACAATGCATATTTAATTTAGTTTGTATATATTTCAAGCCAGACAATAAAAATTAAAACACAATAAGAGATTAAAATATGAATAATTCATTAAAGGGTATTAAAGTGCTAGATTTAACTAGGGTATTAGCTGGTCCATATTGTACCCAAATGCTAGGAGATTTAGGGGCTGATATAATTAAAGTTGAGAGACCTGGAGGTGGCGACGATACTAGAGGATTTGCTCCACCTTTTGTAAAAAATGATGATGGCGAAGAGACAGACCTTAGCGCGTATTTTTGTGGCGCTAATAGAAACAAAAGATCAATTACGATCAATCTTAGTACAAAAGAAGGTCAGGGCTTAGTTAAAAAATTATTATCTGAATGTGATATTTTAGTTGAAAACTTTAAAACAGGTACCTTAGAAAAATACGGACTTGGATATAATAATTTAAAATCAGATTTTCCAAAGTTAATATATTGTTCTATTACTGGTTTTGGACAGACCGGGCCATATGCATCCAGACCAGGTTACGACGGATTAATTCAAGCAATGGGTGGTGTAATGGCTTTAACAGGAGAGCCAGACGGTGAGCCTATGAAAGTTGGGGTTCCTATCGGAGATCTAATGGCAGGTATGTTTGCTTCTGTTGGGATATTAGCAGCTGTCCGGCATCAAATAAATACAGGTGAAGGTCAGTTTATAGATATTGGGATGTTAGATACTCATGTTGCATGGTTAGCAAATCAAGGTATGAATTATTTATCTACAAATAAAAATCCAGATAGATTAGGTAATCAACATCCAAATATTGTTCCTTATCAAGTTATGCCAACATCGGATGGTTACATCGTTTTATCAATTGGTAATGATCCTACATTTGAAAGATTTTGTAAGTTGTCTGGAGATGAACAATTAATAGATGATCCTAAATTTAAGACAAATGCAGATCGTGTGTCTAATAGGGAATTTGTAACAAATACATTAAATGAAATTACCAAAAGACATACTTCATCTTGGTGGCTTACTGAGTTGGAAAAACAAAAAATTGGATGTGGTCCAATTAATACACTGAGTGAAGTTTTTTCAGATCCTCATGTAAAGGCTAGAGAAATGATTGTTGAAATGGACCACACTAAAACAGGAAAAGCCCCACTAAGATTAATAGCCAATCCAATAAAAATGCAGGAGACACCTCCAAGTTATAGATTGTCACCCCCATTATTAGGAGAACATACTGAAGAAATTTTATCTGAAAAAATTGGCTTATCTTTAGATGAGATAAAAAATTTAAAGGATAAAGGTATAATATAAATTTAACCTGTTTAAATCTTTTTTAATACAATTAATGGTGGGTGTCATAAGTGCATTTAATACTACCTCTAACATAGAATATGACAGCTTAAAGTCTTGGATTAGGCTAATACTTTTATTTACTATAGGTGTTATGGGTACAGTTGGTATGTGGTCAGTTGTGGTTGTAATGCCTGCAATTGAAAAAGAGTTTAATATAGATAGGGGGCATGCAAGTTTACTATACGCTACTACTATGGTTGGTTTTGGCCTTGGTAATTTTTTAATTGGAAAAATTATTGATAAATTTGGTTTAAAGTTACCAATTATTTTCGCAATAATAATTCTTGTTTCTTCTTATTTAATTGCAATGATATCTACCGAATTTTGGCATTTGTTAATCTTGCAAATTTTCATGGGAACGGCTGCTGCGACTTTTTTTGGCCCATCTATGGCGGATATAGGAAATTTTTTTGAAAAAAGGAGAGGGTTAGCTGTTGCGATTATTGCTAGTGCTAATTATGTAGCTGGAGCTTTTTGGCCTTTAATCATAAGCTATTTCCTTGAATACACCACTTGGAAAGAAGTCTACTTATATATAGCAATAATCTGTATGGTGATTATGTTTCCAATAGCATTATTTCTAAAAAACAATGTTGCAAGTAACATATCTGATAATGATTTAAGTACTGAAGGAAACAGTTTAACCAACTTAAGTCCCAATACATTGCAAATCTTACTAATTTTGGCTGGAATTGGTTGTTGCTTGGCAATGGCAATGCCACAAGTACATATTGTTGCTTTATGTGTTGAGAGAGGCTTTGGATTAAGCATTGGAGCTGAAATTTTGGCTGTAATGCTTTTTTCAGGAATGATAAGTAGAGTTGGATTTGGTTTCTTGTCCGACAAGATTGGTCCTGTTTACACTTTATTTATTGGATCATTATTACAAATGCTCTCCTTAGTATTTTTCTTGCCGTTTGATAGTCAATTATCGCTTTATATTGTTTCGTTAATGTTTGGGTTGTCCCAAGGAGGTATAGTGCCTGCATATGCTATGATAATAAGAAAATATCTGCCAATTGAACAGGTTGGTGAAAGAGTTGGATTAGTCATTATGGCAACAATTGTAGGTATGGGCTTAGGTGGCTGGATGTCTGGTGAAATTTTTGATATTACCCAATCTTATAAATTAGCATTTGTAAATGGAATATTTTGGAATTTTACAAATCTTTTGATAGTAACATTCATAATGTGGCAAATTTATTTCAAAAAAGATAAGCTAGTTCTAGGTTGAAGAGGAATTACTAATGAATAAGATCAGAGAGCTTACAAGGTCATCCCTTGAAATTACTTATGAGCTATTCATAATAATGATACCAACTTTAATTATAGTAAAAATACTAGATGAGTTAGGTTTTGTTGAAATATTAAATAAGTTCTGTGCTCCTTTGATGTTTTTGTTAGGATTACCAGAGGCTATATCACTAGTTTTTACCACATCATTGCTCACAAGCCCCTATGCAGGTTTAATAGTTTTTTCAGGTCTACCAGCCGACATGCCATTTACTGCTGCTCAGGCAAGTGTATTAGGACTTTTAATTTTATTCACACATTCATTGCCTATTGAAGTTATTATTTGTAGAAAAGCAGGAGTAAGAGCCCGTGCTATGATATTTATTAGATTAGGCCTTGGTATTTTATCATGCTATTTTTTAAATCTTTTTTTTCAACTTACTGGTTATATGAATTATCCAGCAACAATTTTATTACCAAGTTTAGAAAGTGCACCTGATTTGTTTAGTTGGGGTTTATCTCAACTAAAAGGGCTGGGAATGATCTTTATTATTATTATAGCACTAGTAATAATTTTAGATTTTTTAAAATACATAGGCGTTGAAAGATTAATAGAAAAAGCTTTAAAACCCTTTTTAAACTTTCTTGGAGTTGGTGAAAAAGCTTCTACAATTGCAATAGTAGGAGTGACCCTTGGGATTGGCTTTGGTGCTGGACTTTTAATTAAAGAAGTGAAAACTGGAAAACTTCACTACAAAGATGTTTTTGGCGTTTTAGTCTTAGTAGGAATGCTTCATAGCATAATTGAAGATACTGCAGTCATTTCACTTATAGGTTCAAATATTATAATAACGCTTTTTTTAAGAGCGGTTTTAACATTATGTATCGTTTATGTTTTTATGAGGTTAGGGGCTAAATTAACGCAAGAATTTTGGCAGAAACATCTTACTAATTATAATATACCAGAATACAAACCTAATTCTTAATAGGGAATAATTTTATTATCCCAATCAAATATTTTACCATTATCGGCTACTGTCTTTGTATCAATAACATTTACCAATTTTTCTGCAGAAAATTCGGGAGTAAAATATTCTTTATCTTTTTTTTGAAAAGGTTTCGATAATTTTGAATCTACTGTGCCTGGATGAAGTCCAAAGATAATACTATCTGGATTTGATCTTTTTTGTTCAATTGATAATCCTTTTAAAACCATATTTAAAGCAGATTTAGATGCTCTATAAGAATACCAACCACCTAGTTCGTTGTCTTCTATACTTCCAACTCTAGCTGAAATTGAAGCAAATTTTGTTATTCTATCTCTGTATAGCTTCGGTAAAAAATATTTTGCAATTAAAGCTGTTGGAATAGTGTTGGCATTAAACATGTCAATAAATTTTACAGAGGATAGATCTCTTATTGATTTCTCTGGTTGTTCAAGCGCACCAATTGCCACAATAATAACGTCCAACTTACATTCAAGTGATTGAGCAGTCTCAGCCAAACTATTTTCATTTAAATAATTTACTTCTTTTGAAATTATAGATTGGTGATCTAATTGAACACCATTCCTAGAAAAGGCGAATATGTTATTTACACTATTATTTTTTGAAAATTCAAAACATAATGCTTTTCCAATTGCACCAGAGCTCCCAAAAATAGCTATATTTAATGGTTCCATTCTAATTTCTTTTATTTAAATTAAGTGACACATATTTATTATTGATAGTATTATATTATCATTTAATTGATAAATTTAAAGAGATCTATATGACAAATAATAAACCTAATTTTGTATTAGTTCACGGTGCTTGGCATGGTGGGTGGATTTGGAAAGAAGTTGCAGATCTCTTAAAATATCAAGGTTATAATGTAACTTGTCCTACCCAAACAGGTTTAGGTGAGAGAAAACATTTATTGTCCTCTGAGATAACTTTAGACACATATATTGATGATATAATTAATCATATTTTATTAGAAGATTTAGAAAATATTATATTAGTAGGACATAGCTTTGCGGGAAGTATTATAAGTGGTGTTGCTGACAGATTAAAAGAGAGAATTAATAAGCTTGTTTATTTTGATGCAATGATTTTATCAAGTGGTCAAAGTCCTTTTGATATTGCTCCAAAAGAAATAGTTAAAGAAAGAACGGCTTTAGCAGAAAAATCTGAAGGCAAGCTCTCAATTCCTCCTCCATCACCTGAAGCATTTGGAGTTTTTGATATAAGAAAATCTTTAATCTTGGCTAGTAAATTAACTCCTCATCCCGTAAGCACTTTTAAATCAAAACTAAATTTAGAAAATGAAATTGGGAATGGGCTTTCTGTTTCCTATATATTTTGTACTGATCCAGTTTATCAATCTTTAGAAAGTTCAAGAGTATCAGTAAGAAAAATGAATTGGCCAATTTTTGAATTGAAGGCAGGGCATAATGCTATGTTTACACATCCGAAGGAAACTTTGAATTTACTTATGAAAATTTGTAATTAAAATATCTATTTTAGGAGGATAGAATGTCATCTTGTATAACTGGCTGGGCTCATAATAAATTTGGTGTAAATAAAGATCAATCTTCAGAGAATATGATTGCAGAAGTTGTTGAACAGGCAATAAATCATGCAGAAATTTCGCCAAAAGATATAGATGCAATTTATGTTGGAACGTTCAACAATGGGTTTCAAAAGCAGGATTTTCATGGTGCATTACCAGCTGTTTCTCAAATAGATCTAAGGTATGTACCAGCTATGAGAGTTGAAAATGCGTGCGCAACAGGTTCAGCGGCCATTCATACAGCGATGAATGCAATTGAAGCCAAAAGAGCAAAGACAACACTTGTTGTTGGTGTAGAGAAAATGACAGACACATCTTCCGAAAAAGTTGGTGACATTCTCTTGGGTGCAAGTTATCGGCCAGAAGAAGGAGAAACCAAAGGGGGATTTACAGGTGTTTTTGCAACTATAGCAAATGCTTATTTTCAAAAATATGGGGATAAATCAGATGTGCTGGCTAAAATTGCTGCTAAAAATCACGAGAATGGAAGTGTAAATCCTCTTGCTCATATGCAAAAAAATCTAGGTTTTGATTTTTGTAATTCTGTTTCAGAAAAGAATCCTTACGTTGCAGAGCCGTTAAGAAGAACAGATTGCTCTATGGTATCTGACGGTGCTGCTGCTTTAATAATTCAAGACATAGACCTTGCACTTTCTGCAAAGAGAGCAATTGCCTTTAGAGCAAGAAGACACGTAAATGATATTCTTCCACTGAGTAAAAGAGAAAGAACAGAGTTTGAAGGTGCTCGTCAAGCTTGGAGTTATGCCCTGCAAGATGCTAAAATAAATCTTGATGATTTGTCGTTTGTAGAAACCCATGACTGTTTCACAATTGCAGAACTTATTGAATATGAAGCAATGGGTTTAACTAAACTAGGCGAAGGTTATAAAGCAATCGAAGAGGGCTGGGTTCAAAAAAATGGTAGACTTCCTATAAATCCCTCAGGCGGTCTTAAGTCAAAAGGGCACCCTGTCGGCGCTACTGGAGTTTCTCAACATGTGATGTCAGCAATGCAACTCACTGGGGAGGCAGATGACATGCAGGTCAAAGATGCTAAATTAGCAGGTATTTTTAATATGGGCGGAGCCTCTGTCGCAAATTATGTCTCAATTTTGGAGAGAATACGTTAATATTAAATGTCTAAATTAATATTAATACGTCATGCTAAATCCGATTGGAGTGGTAACGTAAATGATCTTCAAAGGGGTTTGAACAAAAGAGGTTATAATTCTTGTAAAGTTATTTCTCAGGAACTTAAAAAAAGAATAGATAAACCAGATTTGTTTTTAATCTCTCCAGCGTTAAGGGCACAGCTAACTTACGAAAATATATTTTTAAATTGGGATAATAAAGACAATTTTTTATCGATTGAAGAAGATTTATATCATGCATCAATAGATCAGATTAAAAAAAAATTAACCTCCAAAGTGCTTGGATTTAGCACCGTGGTTGTAATAGGTCATAATCCTATTTTAAATTCATTAATGTATCAATTATCAACTAAAGGTTATAATAAGTTACCTGTTAACTTAGTGACTTGTGGTGTTGTTATTATAGAATATTCCGAAAATAATTTTAAACCACCAGTTTTTACAAACGGGGAAGTTATTGATTATTTTTTTCCTAAGATGTATCTGTAGAATTCAAAAACCTTAGCTAGGAGTTTGTGTAATTAGGTTTTCTTTTTTCTAAAAGGGCGTCTATTGCTTCTCTATGGTCATCAAGTTGTTGAAGAATACTTTGTTGACTTGCCGCCATTTCTAACGCTTTGTCCAGAGAAACATTTTGTGACATTCTTAATAATCTTTTAGCTCTTCTTGATGCTTCAGGGGGTTGTGAGGCAATTTTATTTGCAGTTCTATAAGCTTCATCCAAAAGTTCATCATTTGTTACAACCTTTGAAACAAGACCCCAATCTAGAGCCTTTTGGGCATCAAGAACGTCACAAGTTAAAATCATTTCATTTGCTCTTGCTAGTCCAATTATTTTCGGAAGAAACCAGGATCCACCATCACCTGGAATAATTCCAATTCTAAGGAAACTCTCTGAAAACTTTGCGTCTTCTGCTGCAATTCTAATATCGCACATTGTACACAAATCGTTTCCTGCACCAATGGCGTGTCCATTTACAGCAGCTACAATTGGAACATCAATACTATTCATTGTAAGTGGAATTTTTTGTATTCCAAATCTATACCAATCCTCTAATTCAGTTAAAGACATGTTGTCCTTAGTGGTCATATCTTTGATTTCTTGAAGATTTCCACCAGACGAAAAGCTTTTTCCAGCACCTGTTAATATTACACAACCTACATTTTTATCTTTATCAGCTTTATTTAGAGAATCTACTAAACCTTCTATAATATCTCCGGAAAGAGCATTTCTTGTGTCCGGTCTATTTAGTGTTATTTTAACAATTCTATCATCTTGTTCATATAAAACTGAGTCAGTCATTTTTCACCTCGAATTAAAATAGTATTTAAGTTAAATATTCCCATAAATTTTGATTGTTATTTTCTAAAAAATCTTTTCCTAATAGGTCTTCCCAATAACTCTCATTTCCAAAATCGTTTCTCCAACTATTTATATTTCGAGTAAAGTAAGCTAATTCATACTCTTGAGTAAATCCAATTGCGCCATGAACTTGATGAGATATTGCTATAACTTTTCCTGCAGCAGCTCCAGCTCTTATTTTTAAAATAGCTATATCCTTTTTATTTTTATAAAAATCATCAGAATTAGTGATTGTTGATAAAGCTGCAGAAGATGCAGATAGCTCAACGGCCATTTCAGATATCTGATGTTGAATAGCTTGGAATTTTGAGAGTGCTCTTCCAAATTGTTTTCTTTGTGAACAGTAATCAATACATAAATCTAAAATTTTTTCCATCGATCCTATCATTTGAGCAGATCTTACAATAGCGCCTAAATGTTTAAAATTTATCCTTAGGTTAATTGGTTTTATATCAAGGATTTTACATTTATTTAATTTTAAATTATAGCGTGGTTCAGATAAAAAATTCTTTTTTAACTCTTTGTCTTCCCCGCTATTTTTAATAAGAATAACTTTTTTTGTTTTTTCAATTTCAGTAATAAAGACAATTTTATCAGTAAGATTTAAATATGGAACCGAAATTAATTCTCCGGATATTTCATTACCTATTATTTTAAGGTTCTTTACATCTATTGCATAAGTTATAATGCCACTTGGAGGGTTTATATCAGATTCTGACAGAATATAATTAGACAATATTGTTTCGGATAAAGGTATTGGTGCTCCTATATTATTTGATAATTTGATTATTGGTAAAGTGGTTGAAAGAGGTAAACCTGATCCATTGAACTTATCTTTAACGGCTATTTTAGGAAGGCCAAGTTGTTCAATTTCACTCCATAAATTAATTAAATCAGAATTGTTGTTATCTATGTTTTGTCTTAATTTATGATCTACATGCTTGTTAAGAATTTTTGAGGTTGTTTCTAAAATAATACCTAGCTCTTCATTCATCTCAGACCTAACTGTCTTGCAATTATCCCTTTCATAATTTCAGTTGTTCCACCTCTTAACGAGTTTGAGGGTATTCTGAGAGTGGCGTCTTCAAATAAATTTTGTAATTGAGAAGGCCATTCATAAAGTGGAATTATATTGGAAAACTCTCTTAACGTTTCTACCATGGTCTTTTCAAATTTATTACCCAACTCTTTAACAAATGCAGCTTGTGTCTCTGGAGATTCTCCATTTTGTAACATAGAGGCTATAGAAAAACTCATTCTTCTTAATGTTTGAAGTTCAGCAATTAATTTACCTATTAATTTTGAACCTGATTTTATTAAAATATTTTTGAATTCATTTATAAAACTCTCAAGTAATGTGAAATGAGACAAAAATCTTTCAGGGCCAGATCTTTCAAGTGCAAGTTCACCAACTACCTGAGACCAACCTTTTCCTTCAACTCCAAGCAATGCATCCTCAGAAAGTATAACATTATCGAATAGAGTTTCGTTAAAATGGCGTTGACCTGTCATGTCAGGGATACCTTTTACACTTACATTTGGAAGTGATAAATCAACCAAAAACTGAGATAGTCCTTCATGCCTATTGTTTTCTGACGCAGGACTAGTTCTTACAAGTACAATCATATAATTTGCTATATGAGCGCCAGTAGACCAAATTTTTCTACCTTCAAGTTTCCAACCATTTTCTATCTTAGTAGCTTTAGTTTTAACTGAAGCTAAGTCTGAACCAGAGTCAGGCTCACTCATTCCAATAGCAAAAAAGCATTCTCCTGCGGTTATTTTAGGAATAATTGATTTTTTTTGCTCCTCATTTCCATATCTTAAAATTTGACTCCCGCTTTGTCTGTCAGCTATCCAATGAGCGGCGACAGGAGCTCCAGAAGCTAAAAGCTCTTCGGTCACAACATACCTCTCAAGTGCAGTTCTTTCATTCCCGCCGTACTTTTTTGGAAATGACATGCCTAGCCATCCCATCGATCCAAGTTTCTTACTAAACTCTGGGCTGGCAGAAAAGACCCAAGCATCAGCAGAAGGCTCAAAATCTTTATGATTTAACGATTTTGTTATAAAATTTCTTACTTCTTTTCGAAGGTTTGATAAATCATTCGTTTCTTTAATAGAAGGAAAATTAAACTTAGACATTTATAATACTTATTTTGTTAATTAATTTAAAATAAGTTAAATTATATAGGATAAAGGTCAATATAATTAATACAAAAAAATGTCCTTATATTAACATTATTAATTAAGAGTAAAATTATTTTGGGTACTTCGGGAGTTTATAAATGTCTGTTAATGATGAAATTTTAGAAAGATTAAAAAAAATTGCTACACCAACCTTAGCCAATGCACTAGATGATGTTGGTTTTAATGGTGTTATGAATAACCTGGCTCCTGCAGGTTTTGGTATGAAGGTAGTAGGAAGAGCTATTACGGTTCAAGAAACAACAGGTCCTTTTGGCAGTTTTTCATCAGATGATTTTAAAGTTGGGCATATGATTGACGCGGCAAATCCAGGAGATGTCATTGTTGTTGCCAATAATGGAGCTCAGGTGTCTACCTGGGGTGGGATGGCTTCTTATGCTGCAAAGTTGAAAGGAGTTGGTGGCCTTGTGGTCGATGGAGGTATTCGTGATAGAGAAGAAATTATAGAATTTTCCTTTCCAGCATTTTCTAGACACATGGTACCAACACCCGGAAAAACCAGGATAAAAGTTTTATCTATAAATGATCCTGTTGTTTGTGCAGGAGTGAGAGTAAGAAAAGGTGATATTATTGTTGCTGATGGCACAGGTGTTTTATGCATCCCAATTGAGCATGCTGAGAATATAACTGAAGCTTCCGAAAAATTTTCTGCCGATGACAGAAAGGCAATGGAAGAAATGGATGCCGGATTAACTTTTACAAATGCTTTAAAGAAGTTTTCTAAAATTTAATTTTTGAGTTAACCAAACACTTTGAGAGCTCTGTCAAAGAAATCTGTTTGACCAAAGTTACCAGATTTAAGTGTTACAGAAATTGGCTTATTACCATTAGAATGAGGGGACCATAGGGCAGGGACGCCATGAGAAATTTCTTCGCCTATTTTAAGCTCTTGGACACCTAAACCTTTTATGACTGCTCCTGAGGTTTCTCCTCCAGCTGAGATAAAAGTTCCAAAATTATCTTTTACAAGTTTTTTAGATAGTAATTCAAAAAAGTTTTCAATTTTATTTGCTAAGATTTCTTGGCCATATTGTTTTTGTTTTTCTGTGACAGTTTTAGTATCAGAAGACGAGTAAACAAGAGGAGATAATGTTTCATTATCTTTAATCCATGAAAAGACCTTTTCAACCAAGTCTTCATTGTTAATTACTTCATCAGGAGAAACATATAAGGATGGATTATTCTCCTTATAAATATTTATTTGATTTATTGTTGCAACTGAGCATGATCCAGAAAGAATAATTGCATTGGAATTATTTTTAGGAATTTCAAAATTAGATGCAGACAACAAACCTCTATCTTTATAAATTTTTGGTAATCCAAGCGCAATACCAGATCCACCAGTTAAAAATGGTAAGTCTTTTACGCCGTTACAAATAATGTCAAAGTCATCATTTTTAATAGTGTCAACAATTGCATACTTATATCCATCTGTTTTTAACGTTTGAATTCTCTCTTTGATGCTATTCGCTCCTTTTGAAATAGTTTGAAAATCAATCAGGCCAACATTATCTTTGGTTTGATAATTAAGCCACCTAACTAAATTATGGTCTGTCATGGGAGTTAGAGGATGATTTTCCATTCCTGATTCATTTAATGGTTTGCCATTAACAAACATATGTCCAAAATAAACAGTTCGACCAGCATCAGGAAAGGACGGGCACGCTATAGTAAAATCTGTATTTAATTCTTTCATAATTGCATCAGCTACCGGTCCTATATTTCCTTTTTTGGTGGAGTCAAAAGTTGAGCAATATTTAAAAATAAATTGTTCACATCCACAATCTTTTAACCATGAAAGAGCTTTTAAGCTCTCTGATATTGCTTCTTCAATTGGTATGGTTCTAGTTTTGAGGGCAATTACGGCGGCGTCAGTTGGTTCTTTTTTTATTTCCGAAGGAAGTAGAGTTGGAATACCAGCATACATGGATACTTGCATTCCTGATTTTTTAAGGTTATTTGCAATATCAGATGAGCCTGTAAAATCATCACCTATTATACCTAGTTTCATAATCCGCTCTTTATTCTATAATGCTTGTTTTTCTAATTGTGTTACAATTTTTTCTTTAACCCAAGGTGTTACTTCTTCATTAAATGATAGATAATGTTTGCTGTTGAGGTGAATGTCAAAAGCGTCTTTGTCGGTGTAAGTTTCATATAAAAATACTATATTTTTATTATTAGGGTCGTGGCAGACATCAAATTCATGACAATCTTTTTCAAGTTCAAGAGAGTCTCTGGCTTGTTGTAAGATTCGTACTTTAAATTTTTCTGTGTCTTTTTCGTGAATTACAAATTTAACAGTTATTACAAACATTATTAATTTTAACTCCTATTAGGTTAATACTTCATTCTGAACGTTTTTATCTTTTAATAATGTGATTAATTTTTCAGTTACTGCTTTTGTTCCCATATCACCTCCAAACTCAATTGGCCTTAACTCATTTCTTTTAAAGCCTATTTCAATTGCAGCCTCTATTAGTTTTGAGCCTTCAGAGGCACTTTTGCATCCCTTTTTATCCGATAAATAGTCAAGCATCAAAGTAGAGCTAAGAATAGTCGCTAATGGATTTGCCTTGTCTTGCCCCATTATATCTGGAGCGCTTCCATGAGCGGGTTGAAATAAACCATGGTTGTCTCCAATTTCTGCACATGAAGCCATCCCCATTCCACCTACTAATCCTCCGCCAAGATCTGATAATATGTCGCCAAACATATTTTCCATTACCATAACGTCATATTCCCAGGGATTCCTTATAAGGTTTAATGCCATTGCATCAACATAACAATGGTCCGCTTCTATATCTGTAAAATTATCTTTCCTTTCATCAAATATTTTTCTAAACAAAGCCTGAGAACGAAATACATTGGCTTTATCAACACACGTAACTTTACCTAACTTTCCCTTACTCTTTCTTTGTCGTGCTAATTTAAATGCAAAGTCATGTAATTTTTCTGTTGTTTTTCTAGTGATACGCATAATATCTTGAACTTCGTCATTGTTATCTACGGGGCATCTGTTGTGAACAGCTGCTGTGTAGAACAAACCTTCAGTTGACTCTCTTAATATTACTAAATCAATATTACTTGCTAATTTATTACTTAACCTGTTTGTAATGTTTGGGTAAGACTTAACTGGTCTAACTCCAGCATATAATCCAAACATTTCTCTAAATCTGAGGTGAGGGCATACTTCTGTCCCATCTTTATGTCGTATCGTAGGTAGCCCAATCGCCCCAAGGAAAATACTGTCAGCATTACTTATTCTATCTTCACCGCCTGGTTCTACATCACAACCTTCTTGTGCAAAATATTCTGCACCAGCATTAATAGTTTCCCAGTTACATTTAAAACCACCAATAATTTCAGATGAGAGATCAACTATTGATATCGCTGAGTTTACTATGTCTTTACCAATCCCATCTCCAGGAACAGTTGCAATTTGAAAGTGATCCATTTTTATAAATAAAACCTTATTCAGTTATATTTGAGATTAATATTGTAAACACAGTTTTACAATATTTAACTTCTATCTTGATAAGGAAAATGGTGATGTGGATGCACTAAGTTAATCTTGGGAGATATAGCTTGAGTTCATCCACATCAATTATTAATAATGATAATTGTTATCATTGTCAACACTATTTTATTTTGATATTAATATTTGTTATCATTATTAAAAATAATTAATAAAAACAATGACTTATTTATTTATCTATGTTATTAAATAAATATTATTTTAAATATATATGGAGTTTATGATGAAAGGTGAAAAAGTTGTTATAGAACAACTAAATATCATTCTTAAGAACGAATTAACAGCTATCAATCAATATTTTCTACATGCACGAATTCTAAAAGATTGGGGATTCTTAGGTCTAGCCAAAAAGATATATGATGAGTCAATGGGTGAAATGAAGCATGCTGACTGGATTATTGAAAGGGTATTAACACTTGAAGGTCTTCCTAATTTGCAAGATTTAGGTAAATTAAAAATTGGTGAAAATGTTCCTGAAATGTTTAGTGCAGATTTAGGTTTAGAGATGACAAATCAATCATGTTTAAAAGTTGCTATTAATGTTTGTGAAGATAAGAATGATTATGTAACTAGAGATATCTTTCTTAAAATATTAGATGATACAGAAGAACACATAGATTGGATTGAATCTCAGCAACATGTTATTGAACATGCTGGTCTCAAAAATTTCTTGCAAGAGCAAATTGCTGAATAATTTATTTTAAATTAGATTCAAAATTTGTCTGGGATTGATTTATTTCTTGTTTAATATACTCTGAGCAACTTCCACATTGTGGCTTAGCTCCGCAGCTTTTATAAACTAGTGAGGGCGTATTAGCACCGCTAGTAACTGCTGTTGTTATAGCCTTATCTGAAATTGCATTGCAAACACAAATTATCATTTATACTTTCCCCCAACAAAAATTATTAAACTAATTTTGAGAATGATTGTCAATACCATTTTCATAATAATTATCAAATACAGGATTAATGATTTCAAAAGTTTTTTGAAATAAATCTGAAAGTTCAAGGTTTGGGTTAGAAAATAGTAATAACTTCGTTGCTTCATGGTAGGCGGCGCAGCTCGAAAAACCAGAATTGATTAAGCCATGATAAAGTATCTTAACGTTATCCAAGTCTTGAGTTGGATACTTGTTTGAATTATTAATTTTAAAAGTTTTAATTTGAACAATATTAGACATAGTAAAGAATTAATAATGATAATTGTTATCATTATTATAAGTATTTTTTTTATAGTCAATAAAAAAAACTTGAATTTAAAATAAAAGTATCTAATGTAAGCATAATAAGAGTGATTATCATTATGATAATGATTCGCATAATAACTTACACTTGGAGATTTAAATGAATAATACAAAGTTTAAAGGTACAACCTTGGCAAAGTTATCTTTTGTTGGTGCTGTAACTTTTTCTTTCATGTGCTCATCCATTACTTCTGTTAATGCTGGACATCATGGAAATGTTTATGGTCCTTATCCAATAACTGAAAAAAGTTATAAAGGTACTAAAAAGAATTCCGTATCATATGGTGGCCAAATGGCCAGACAATTATTACATAACAGTTTAAAAAAATTAGCATCAAAGGGTAGCCCAAGTGATCCAACGTTAGCTCCTGAAAAGAAGATGCTTGCTTATCTAAATACTAAAGATAAATCAAAATCTCTTCCAATAATGGATCCTAAAAATAGTTCTAAATTTCCAGTTAAACAAAAAATGATCGGTGAATTGTCTGGAGGAGCTAACCTATCAGGTAAGGCAGACAAAAGAATACAAACATCTTGGCCTGGAAACATGAGTGGCGTAGACATTATTAAATTTATGATTAAAAAAGCAGGTAAAACAAAGGGTGGCGTCGATACTAGAAATGGCATGAATTATCCTCAACTTATCTCAAAATATACTATGGGAGCAGTTTTATATCATCAGGCTTGTGATAATTATCTTGACGAGAAAATGACAGCAAGTTCAAAGCCAAACAATAAACCTTATAAAAAAGGAGCTTATTATACAGGTAAAGAACATAGTTGGGATGAGGCTTTTGGATATTGGGGAGCTGCTGCTCATACTATGAAGCTATCCGCTGCTCAAAGTTATGATGTTGCTAAAAAGAAAGACTTAAAAGCTGCAGACTATAATAAAGATGGAGTGGTTGATCTTCAAACTGAAATGACATATGCGCATGCTTACTATGCTTCTAGCTATGATAAAAAGGGTAAAACAAATTATCTCAAAACTGTAACAGGAGCCTTTATCGACGGAAGAAAGCTTATTACAGCAGCTGATGGAAATAAATTATCTGAGGCAGAACTTAATAAAATACAAGATTATGTTCAAATAATCTGTAGTAATTGGGAAGATGTAATAGCTGAGTCTGTCTTTAAATACGCAGGATCTGTTTACAAAGATTTAGGTAAGATAGAAAAAGCCCTCGCTTCAGGTTCTGGCATGGACAAGGCAATGTCAAAATATTTAAAGCATTGGGGTGAGTTAAAAGGATTTGCCATGGCTCTTCAAGCTGGTCCTGACAACAAAAGCGACACATTTAACAGGATGAATCGCATGATGGGATTTGGTCCTTTACTGCCTAATTTATCACAAGTTGTAGGAATTGACTCTTCTGGAAATTATATAAAAGACCAGGGTTCTTCAATTGGATATTACAAGCTTCATATGCTTAAAATACAAAATCTTATGGCTGACAAATATGCTCTTAAGGCTAAAGTAAATGATGCAACAGGTGGTATGGCAGCACTACTTGAAGAAGTAGGCACCAAAAAATCTGCTGAAAACGATTAATATAAAATAAGAAGCTGACCAGTTATACAACTGGTCAGTAATTTAAAAATGGAAATATTTTATCAATACTTAGAAACTATAAGTGAAAACTTTTTTGATCCCAAAAAAAGAGTATTTTTGGGGTATTTATTTTCTGCATTCTTAATTTCATTTATGTGGCTAACCTTTGTTAAAAAAGAAAAAATTAAACAATCAATCTACAAAATTTTTGACAAAAAAATTTTTATGTCAAAATCTGCAAAAGCAGACTACGTTTTATTTTTGTTAAATATAATAATTTTGATGTTTTTATCTCCATTATTAATTTCACAATTAGCAATTGCACATTTTGTTTTTGAATATCTTCATTCACAAACAATTTTAACACCATTGGGTATTGATATAAATTATATGTGGATGATTCCAATTTTTTTCACATTTTCTTATTTTGTACTTGATGATTTTACAAAGTACGTAACTCATGCACTAATGCATAAAGTACCATTATTATGGGAAATTCATAAAACTCATCATTCCGCAAGAACTCTTACACCGCTTACTATATTTAGAACCCACCCAATTGAAGGTGTTATTTTCGTAGTAAGAAGTGCTTTTACACAAGGTATAGTTATAGCAACATTTTACTATGTATATGGTGGTAATATTACTTTTGTGACCATATTAGGAGCAAATTTATTTTCATTTTGGTTTCATTTGTTTGGATCTAACTTAAGACACTCTCATATAAGGATTAATTATTGGAGTTGGTTAGAAAAAATTTTAATTTCTCCTGCTCAACATCAAATTCATCACTCAATAAAAAAAGAGCATCATAATAAAAATTTTGGAGTTGCATTTGCTTTCTGGGATTATATGTTTGGGTCTTTATATATCTCAAAAAGTAATGAAGACGTAAAATTCGGAATTTCTGAATCAGAACATAAATATGAAAATAATATTATATATTTATATTTAAGCCCCCTTATAGGCATTTATAAATTAATCACAAGTTACGTTTCC
>Ga0209036_1000040_pt1 | contig 43648 bp, 38 predicted proteins | sample MarorgKNORR_S2LV_3_FD_188222 | JGI IMG/M metagenome (GOLD analysis project Ga0209036, IMG submission 188222) | Marine microbial communities from the Southern Atlantic Ocean, analyzing organic carbon cycling - DCM_A/KNORR_S2/LV (SPAdes) (version 2) | ecosystem: Environmental > Aquatic > Marine >... | reverse complement strand
TCTTTTTTCAACCTGGTATTCCATCAAGAGTGAATCCCTTAATTCCTAATTTAAATCAAGAGCTAACTGAGAAGATTGCAAAATATCATGCAGAATTTTTAGATAAAATTGGGAGTTTATATTATAGTAAAGAAAATTACGATGATTTCTATTTTGGTAAAGGTTCAACCTATCCTGATGTGAATGGAAGTATTGGGATTTTATTTGAGCAAGCAAGCTCAAGAGGCCACATACAAAATAGTCAAAATGGTGTACTTACCTTCCCTTTTACAATAAAGAATCAATTAACTACAACACTATCAACATTAAAAGCAGCAAGTAGACTTAAAATAGAGCTTCTTAGCTATATGAATGCATTTTATATTAACAATTACAATCAAAATAGTAAATCAAAATTTAAAGGGATTGGATTTGGGAATAATAATGATAAAACTAGCAGTTACCAACTAGCTAAAATTCTTAAGGCTCACAAAATAAATGTTTTTGAAACAAATGGAAAAAAATTTAAATATTATGTGCCAATAAAACAAAAAAAATCAAGATTGATAAAAGCAATCTTTGATACAAATACAAAATTTGAAGACAGTCTTTTTTATGATGTTTCTGCATGGACTTTTCCACATGCATTTAATTTAAATTATGAGTACGTTAAAGAAGAATTAGAATCAAATAAAGCCATTTTAGAACCTCAGGGTAAAGTAAGTAATTATTCTAACTACGGATATTTAATCAAGCCATATGATTATAATATACCAACATTAATTAATAATCTTCAGGAAAATGATATTAGAATAAAATCAAGTAGCAAACAGTTTAAAATAAATGATGATGTTTTTGATTATGGAAGTCTGCTTATACCTGTTGTAGGACAATCCTTAAGCTCAGAAAAAATATATGAAATATTGAGTTTAATTTCTAATAAAACTGGAATAGATGTTTATGGTCTCAGTAGCGGATATGAAGATAATATTGGATTTGGTTCTGGATCATTCTCTACTATAAAAAAACCAAAAGTCGGTCTGATTGTTGGATCTGGCATAAGAGCCTATGATGCTGGTGAAATTTGGCATCTTTTCGATACTAGGTATAAGATACCTATAACTAAAATTGATATTAAAAATATAAATAGGATTAACTTGAATGAATATTCTCATGTAATTTTACCTAGTTATTCAGGTGGTAATTTAACCAGTAAAAAAATTGAAGATTTTTTAAACAGAGGAGGAAATTTAATTGCATATAGAAGTTCCATTAACTGGCTAGAAAAAAATAAAATTATTAGTGTTGATTTTATCAAAAATGAAAGATATGCTTCTAATGTATCATTTGAAGACAGAGGGAAATTCTCTGGTTCTCAGGTAGTTGGTGGAGCAATTTTTGATACAAAAATTGACAAAAGTCATCCAATTAATTTTGGTATCAAAGGAAATAATCTATCAACTTTTAGAAATAATACAATTTTCATGAAACCTGAAAAAGACAGCTATAATAACCCAATTAAATACACAAAAAATCCACTAATAAGTGGATATATTTCAGTTGAAAATTTAGAATTATTAAAAACTAGTGTGCCCTTTAAAATTAAAAGATATTCATCAGGCAAAATTTTCTTGTTTACTGACAATACTAATTTTAGAGCATTTTGGTATGGTACAAATAGATTATTAATGAATGCTATTTATTTATCTAATAAAATGTAACATTGAATTTATTACAAGAGTACACTAAAGAATTTTCTTATAATTTAAAGCTTGCTTATCCAGTAATTATCGGGATGATAGGTCATACATTGGTGGGATTTGTAGATAATGCCATGGTAGGTCAACTAGGCACATCTGAATTAGCTGCTATTTCACTTGGTAATAGTTTTGTTTTTTTAGCAATGGCTTTTGGAATTGGATTTTCAACTGCAATAACTCCACTTATTGCTGAAAGTGATGCAAAAAAAAATAAATCTAATACAAAATCTATACTTTCTAATGGAATATTGGTGTGTATTTTTTTAGGTGCTGTTCTTACGATTATTGTACTAATTGCCAAGCCTATAATATATTACATGGGTCAATCTGAAGAAGTAGTTAATTTAGCTTATCCATATATTACATTAGTAGCAATTTCATTATTTCCATTAATAATTTTTCAATCGTTTAAACAATTTTCAGATGGATTATCATTTACAAAAATTGCAATGATATCAACTGTGATTGCAAACTTAATTAATGTTGTCATTAATTATATTTTAATATATGGGAAGTTTGGTTTTCCAAAACTCGAATTGGTAGGAGCTGGAATAGGAACATTGATTTCAAGAGTTATTATGGTTTTGATAATAATTTATTTGATAAAATCAAACCCAAAAATAAATCAATACTTAGATAACTTATTTAGCTTGAAGTATTCTTCCATAATTACAAAAAAAATTATAAATCTTGGCTATCCTTCTGCTTTGCAAATGATGTTTGAAGTTGGTTTTTTTATATCTGGTATATGGGTATGTGGAATAATTGGAATAAACTATCAAGCTGCAAATCAAATTGCTCTTAATTTATCATCATTAACTTTTATGGTAGCTCTTGGTTTAAGTGTAGCTGCTACAATTAGGATAGGAAATCAAAAGGGTTTAAATGATTATAAAAATCTAAAGAGGATTGCAATATCAATTTTCTTAATAACAATTTTGATTGAATTAATATTTGCATTAATATTTATTATATTCTCTGACTTACTACCTTGGCTATACTTAGAGAATAACAATAATTTTGATGTCTTAGAAACGGTAAGTTTAGCCTCAAAATTATTGATTATTGTAGCACTGTTTCAAATTTTTGATGGAATACAAATTGTTGCACAAGGTGCGTTAAGAGGAATTCAAGATGTTAAAATACCATCAATGATTTGTTTTTTATCATATATAATCTTTGGAGTTCCAATTATGATTTATTTAGGCTTATACACAAATCTTAAAGCTACAGGTGTTTGGATTGGTTTTTTAATTGGTTTAATCATAGCATCTATTTTACTTTCAATAAGATTCTTTAATAAATGTAATAATGAAATTAAAAAAAAGTGACCAAGGAAGGATTCGAACCCTCAACCGCCAGAGCCGAAATCTGATGTTCTATCCAGTTGAACTACTTGGCCATTAATAATTATACTAGATTTTTCCGAACAATTTGGGAAATAGTTTTTCCATCAGCTTTTCCTGAAAGTTCTTTTGAAGCTATACCCATTACCTTACCCATGTCTTTCATCCCAGAGGCATTAATTTTTGAAATAATTTCAATTACAGTTTTTTCAATATCAGCTTCACTTAATTGTTCTGGGAGAAATTCTTTAATAATATTTGCTTGATCGCTCTCAATTTTAGCTAACTCAGGTCTTTCTTGAGAAAGAAAAATCTCAGCACTCTCTTTTCTTTGTTTAACTAACTTACTAAGTATTTGTATTTCGTCACTATTATTTATTTCATTAGAGTTCCCTTTTTTTGTATTAAAGAGTAGAATTGAAGATTTTATTGCCCTCAAAGATTCAAGTCTTAACGAATCTTTGCTTTTCATAGCATCTTTAATTTGCAAATCTATTTTTTCGGATAGTTTCATAATTTTAATCTACATTATCATGAAGAAATGAATTCTTTGATTTTAAATTCAAATTTCCTTCATCATCTTCTACCAATGAAGATGTTGATATAGAATTTTCTATATTCGAATCTAATTCAATTCCAGCTCTTTTATAAGCAGGCTCTTTTTCCATATCTTCAACCTTTCTTGGCTTTACAAATTTATAATTAAATTCTTTTAATTTGATTTTTCTTTCTTCGGTTCTTTTTGCTAAACCATCAACAATTGGACTATTTAATGGATTTATATCTAACTTATCCCCCTTATTTTTTTTATTACTAATCTCATCGGCAACATGAACTGAATTATTTTCTCCAACTATAGTATATGGTATAATTTGAATAGGATCTATGACTTCAATTTCATTGACATCTTCTTCTAAAATATGTACAACTTTATCTACATTATTATCATTTGAAGGGAAATCAAATAATAATTCTTCATTAATTTTAACTAATTCAGGATTTTTAACTTCAATATTATTTATTGTATCATAATCTAATACGTCAATTTTTTCATCAATTAACTCATCCTTTGGGGAAATAGATTCAAACTCAATATCAATGTTTTTAATTTCCTCATTAGTTTTTATAATATTATTTTGAATTTCATCAACATTAAAATCAATATTTTTAAAATCAATTTCCTCTGATGAAAAATCAAATTGTAATTCAGTTTTATCTTCTTTAAAATTTTCTGTAATTTCTGATTCATCGTCTAAATTATAAATTGTTTTCTTTGGTTCAATATGCAAAATTTCATCTTGTTGTTTCATATCAAAACCTGTAGCAATAACTGTTACTGTAATTTCTTCAGCTAGGCTTTGATCATCACCAATACCCATTATAATATTCGCATTATTTCCTGCTTTTTCTTGTATGTAATCATTAATTATTCCTATTTCATCAATTGTAACTTCATTTGATCCAGATACAATTAAAAGAAGAACGTTTTGAGCACCATCTATTCTATTATCATTAAGAAGAGGAGAATCTAGAGCATTTGATACTGCATTTAATGCTCGCTTGTCACCTGATGAACTAAACGATCCCATTATTGCATTTCCACTTTTAGAAAGAACAGTTTTTGCATCTTTTAAGTCAATATTTTGAGTGTAATGGTGGGTAATAACTTCTGCTATACCTTTTGCAGCTGTTGCTAATACTTCATCAGCTTTTGAAAAGCCCTCTTTTACACCCAAATTACCATATATATCCCTCAATTTATTGTTATTTACAACTATTAAAGAATCAACATTACTTCTTAGTTTTTCTAGACCTTTGTTTGCATGATTCATTCTAATTTTACCCTCGAATACAAAAGGCATTGTAACAATTCCAACAGTTAAAATATCCATTTCCATAGCTAACTTTGAAATAATAGGAGCGGCTCCTGTTCCTGTACCGCCTCCCATACCAGCAGTAATAAAAACCATTTTTGTATTTTTTTCTAACAATGTTCTCATTTCATTTAAACTTTCAATTGCTGCTTTTTCACCAATTAAAGGATCAGCACCTGCACCCAAACCTTCAGTTTCCTTAATACCTAATTGAACTTTATTTGGAACTGGACTATTTTCTAAAGCCTGAGAATCAGTATTACAAATAACATAGTCAACACCATTAATTCCTTTGTTGTACATATGATTAATTGCATTACTACCTCCACCTCCAATTCCAATTACTTTGATAACATTGCTCTGATTTTTTGGCAATATAAATGATAGATTTTCAAATTGATTTTCTGTATTCATAGTTGTATTATTCTGCGTTTTCTAAAAATGTTTTTATTTTATCAGTAAATTTTTCAAAAATTGATTTTGTTGTATCATTTTGATTTACTTCTGAATTTATTTCCTCATCATTTTCAATATTGTCTTTATTAGAATCTGTTAAAGTTTTTTGATTCATATTTAAATTTTTTCTATTTTTCATTGAATTCATTACTAATCCAACAGCTGTTGCAAAAGTTGGATTTGAAATTTCTATCGAATTATTTCCTGCAAGGTGTTCATTTGGCAATCCAACTCTGGTATCCATTCCTGTAACATATTCAACTAGTTGTTTCAGGTGTTTTAACTGACTTCCGCCACCTGTTAAAACAATCCCAGCTATTAGTTTTTTCTTTTGTTCTTCATGACCATAATTTTTTATTTCCATATAGACCTGTTCAATTATTTCAACAACTCTTGCATGAATAATTTTTGAAAGATTTTTAAGAGAAATTTCTTTGGGGTCCCTTCCTCTCAATCCTGGAATTGAAACAATTTCATTTTCTTTATTTTCCCCAGGCCATGCTGAACCAAATTTTATTTTCAATAACTCAGCTTGTTTTTCAATTATTGAACAGCCTTCCTTTATATCATCTGTTATAATATTTCCACCAAAAGGAATTACAGAAGTATGTCTAATGATTCCATCTTTAAATATTGCTAAATCAGTAGTCCCTCCTCCAATATCAACTAGTGCTACTCCAGCTTCTTTCTCCTCTGTACTCAATACAGCATCAGCAGATGCAATCGGTTCAAGAGTTATTCCATCAAAATCGATTCCAGAACTTTTTACACATCTAGCTATATTTTTTATTGAACTGACTTGCCCAACAACAACGTGAAAGTTTGCCTCTAATCTGCCACCAAACATTCCAATTGGCTCTTTAATTTCACTTTGTCCATCTATTTTAAAATCCTGAGGCAAAACATGAATTATTTCTTCACCAGGCATCATAACTAATTTATATACTTGATTAATTAACTTTTCCAAATCAGTGTCATCAATTACTTGGTCAGAATTTTCTCTAGTTATGTAATCACTGTGCTGTAAGCTTCTTATATGTTGACCAGCTATTCCAACTATAACTTTGTCAACTTTTTCATTTGAGTTATTTTCAGCTTCATTAATTGCTCCTTGGATAGATTGAATTGTTTGGCTTATATTATTAACTACTCCTCTATGTACACCTAAACTCTTAGACTTACCAATTCCAATGATTTTAAGTTTATCGTATTCATTAACAATTCCAATCATTGCAACAATTTTAGTGGTCCCAATATCAAGCCCAATAAATAATTCGTTTTTTTCCATATTATTTTTTTTCAACTATTACCTGATTTTCAAATTTTAAATTAATTTTTTCTATTTGTGAAATAATATCTTTATCATATTTCGTGACATAAAAAAACTTGTAGTTTAACAACTTTGTCTTAAACATTTCCAACGATCCTAGTTGAATATTATAATCATGATTTTTTGATTTTATAAATATCTCTTTTGAGTCAGAAAAAATATATTTAATATGATGATTTAAGAATTCATCGTTTATTATTAATGAACCAAGATTTGAAATTTTTCTATAGTTAGTTGAATCAATATTCCCAAAAAACTTTATTGTTTCAGGTTTATTAATTTTAGATTTTGGAACTATAGTCCCATCTCTATCTAAGTAAACATTTAAGTTTTTTAATTCTATGACTGGAATTCTTTCATTAATTTCAATTTCTAAAGATGAATTAATTCCAATAAATACATTAGAGTCTTTTACATAATCAATATTATCAATATTTTTTTCAATATTAAATAAATCTAAATTTCCTACGTACATAGAGTCTTTTATTACATCCACTAGTTTTAAATAATTAATAATTGAATCTTTAGAAATCATAGAAATTGAGTCAGACAAATTACTTTGATTGATTTGTACCAAGCGATTGTTATTATTAATTGATGAGAAAGTAACAGTAAAAACCATTAAAATTAATAATAACGATAAAATAAAAAATTTAATTTTCATTGCTTTCTATTAATACTTGTTTAATTGACTCTACCTCATTACCAATATCGCCAGCACCCATTGATATAATTAACTCAGATTCATCTTCCTTAACTAAATCATAAATCTCTGATTTACTTATTAGTAATTTGTTTTTATTATTTATATGATCTAAAATTGATTTAGAACTTATGCCTTTAATTGGCTCTTCTCTAGCTGGATAAATATCTAATAATGCTATTTTATCAAACTTTTCTAATGCTCTCGCAAAATCAATAAGAAAATCTTTAGTTCTTGAAAATAAGTGAGGTTGAAAAATTACAAGGTTTTTTTTGTTTGGATAAATTGAAATTATTGAATTATAAACAGATAATATTTCACTTGGATGATGAGCATAATCATCAATAAATACTTTTGGATCATGCAACTCAATTGAAAACCTTCTTTTTACGCCAGGAAAAGATTTTAATGAATTTAAAATTGTTTGAGGCTCAACTTTTAATTCAATTGCAATTAAAAAGGCAACCAAAGCATTCATAGCATTATGAGTGCCAGGCATATTAAGCTCTACATTTTTAAAAATATCTTCATTAATTTTAATATCAAAAATTGATTTTCCCTCTACATGCGTTAAATTAATTATTTGAGCATTAGAGTTGGAATCAAATCCAAATGAAAAACCATTAAAATCTAAAGTTGAATCATGAAATAATATTCCACCCTCTTTTAAGTTTTTTGTGAATTTTTTAAAAGATTTTTTTAAGTCATAAATATTTGAGTAAATATCATAGTGATCACCATCAATATTAATTATTGATGCAATATTAGGTTTAATTTTTAAAAAAGTTTTATCATATTCATCAGCTTCAACAAGGAATATTTTATTTCCATTTAATATAATATTTGATTCATATCCTCTAATAATTCCACCAATAAAAGAAGTAAATTTTAGCTTTGAGTTAAATAATATATGAGATAAGATTGAAGTCGTAGTTGTTTTTCCGTGTGTTCCAGCTATTGCAATACAAAATTTAGAATTTACGACTTCTGCAAGGAGATCAGATCTTTTAATAATTTTAAATTTATTTTTTTTGAAATATTTTAAAATTGAGTTACTTGAACTGATAGCAGGTGTATAAACTACTAAAGTCTTTTTATTTTCTTTAAATTTTAAATTTATATAATCTGGATTATCTTGATTAATAATTTTAATACCTAGACTTTCAAGTCGATTGGTAGAAAATGATTCTTCTCTATCATAACCAGCAATATTTTTATTAATTGAAAGTACATATTCTGCCATTGCAGACATGCCAATTCCTCCAATTCCAATAAAATAATAATTTTTATATTCTAAATAACTCATTTTAAATACTGCTTTATTTCATTAACAATTATTTTTGATGCGTTTGGTTTGGAAAGTGTTCCTATATTATTTGATAAAGAGTTACTATAAATTTCACTAACAACTATTTTATTTATTATTGATTTTAATTTATATTCTATTTCATCTTCCTCCACATATTCTGCAGCACCTATATCATATAATTTTTTTGCATTTTTAGATTGATGATTCTCAGCAACATTAGGAGAGGGAATAAAAATAACTGGCTTACCAACGAAACATAACTCTGAAATAATACTTGCACCAGATCTTGAAATAATAATACTTGCAGCTGAAAATGCTTTGTCCATTTCTTTGATAAATGGTAAAACCTTTAATAATTTACTATTAAAATTTTTGTACTTATCATAATACCTTGATCCACATTGTAGTATTACTTGAAGATTATTTTTTTCAAAAAAACTTAAGTTTTGAGTTATAAATTCATTAATTCTATCAGCCCCTAGACTACCACCAAGAACTAAAACAGTTTTTAATTTTTTATTGAAATTTATTGAATCTAAAAATTCATTCTTATTTTTTGAGTTAATATTTTTTATTGATTTTCTTATTGGATTACCTGAAAGAATAATTTCGGATTCCTTAAAATACTTTTCCATACCATCATACGCTACAAATATTTTCTTTGCATACTTAGATAAAATCCTATTAGTTAATCCAGGATATGAGTTTTGCTCTTGAATAAAAACAGGTATATTCATCAATGCTGCAATATACATTACAGGTCCACTTGCATAACCTCCGGTTCCAATAACAAGCTTTGGCTTATGTCTTATAATTATAAATAATGAGTGGATTAAGCTTATTAAAATTTTGATTGGTAATAATAAATTTGAAGAAATATTTAATGATCTTTTAAATCCAGAAATCCATAATCCAATAATTTTATAACCATTTTCTGGAACCTTTATCATTTCCATTTTACTTTTTGCTCCAACAAAAAGTATATCACAATTATTAATTTTTTTAGTTAACTGGTTTGCAATACTTATTGCAGGATAAATATGACCACCTGTTCCACCACCAGATATTATTAAATTAAGACTCATTATTTATTTTTTCTGTTTCTAATTCAATGTTGTTTAAGAAATTTGTCCTACTAATACTTAATAATATTCCAAAAGCAAAAAAAGTAATCCAAATAGATGTTCCACCAGTGCTTATCAATGGTAAAGGTTGTCCAGTCACTGGAAATAAATGTACAGCAACACCCATATTTATTAAAGCCTGAAAAACAATAGGTAATCCAACTGCAAGCGATAGTAATTGACCAAAAATATTATTAGACTTATATGAAATGATAACAATTCTGAACAGTAATATTATATATAATAGTAATATTATAATTGCCACAATAAGACCATATTCCTCGGTTATTATAGAAAAAATAAAATCTGATGTACTTTGTGGCAAAATATATTTCATTGAACTTTTTCCAGCTCCTACGCCAAATATTGAACCACTAGCAATTGCTGCTTTAGCTCTGTTTATTTGGTAATTTGAATCATTATCCAAACTTGGATTAACAAAATTTTCAATTCTATTAGACCAAGTATCTACCCTATTTGGAACAATATCAGGGTATTTATTAGCTATTCCAATAAAAATTGTTGTGAGAATAAGTCCAGAAAAGATTATTAAGAGAATATTTTTTATAGGATATTGGCCAATGAAAATAAGAATCAATGATAAACTAAAAATCATAAACGAAGTTGAAAAATTTGAAGGAAAAACCAACATTACAACTAATAAGATTGGCAACCACAATTTTATTATTGAGTTTTTAAAATTTAATTTTTTTTCGTGATTTTTAGATATATAATTAGATATATAAATCATTAGAAAAATTGAAGCTAATGATGAAGGTTGAAAAGAAATATTTATGAAAGGTATACTAATCCATCTACTTGCATTAGCCCCACTTATTTCATTTCCTTGTAATGCTGTTATTAATAATAATACAATAGCTAATGGAAGAACAATTAATGATAATCCTCTTAAGTATTTATAATCAATCAAGTGTGTTGTATACATAATTATAATCCCTATAAAAATTATTGCAACATGTTTAAAAACACTTGAAAAAATCATATTTACTCCAAAGTTTGAGCTTGCACTGTAAACAGGTAAAAATGAAAATATAGATAGTGCTAATACAACTATCCATATTATTTTATCACCTTTTAAGCTATTAATCAAACTCATAGTTTCCTTACTTGATCTTTAAATTGATTTCCTCTGTCTTCATAGTTTTTGAATAAATCAAAACTTGCACAAGCTGGTGATAATAAAACAACATCGCCAGGCTTAGAAATTTTGTAAGCACTATTTACAGCTTCTGAAATATCATCTGTACTAACTATCAAATCTGTATGCTTAGAAAAAGTGTCAATTATTTTATTATTGTCCTTACCTAAGCATATAATTGCTTTTACATTATTTTTTACTTTTGGTATTAAATCTTGATAGTTATTTCCTTTATCAATACCTCCAACAATCCAAACAATTGGCTCTTTAAATGAATCTAATGCATAAAATGCTGCATTAATATTAGTAGCTTTTGAATCATTAATATATTTCACTTTTTGTATTGTTAAAAAATGTTCTAATCTGTGGGGTATGTTTTTAAAAGTTTTTAAACTTTCTTTAATTTTTTCATTTGAAATTTTCAAAACTTGAGCAACACTAATTGCTGCCATAGAATTTTGTAGATTGTGAATTCCCTTTAATGGAATATTATTTATACTTATCATAAATTTTTCTTTATTTATTGATGAATTTATTTTGTGCTCATTTAGGAAAATTTGTTTTTTATTTTCCTTGTTTTTGTCAATTGAAATTGAGATACAGTTAGGCTGTATATTTATTTTATTTAAAATATTTGTTGTAGCATCGCAGTTATTATTATATATAAATAAATCATTTGCTGTTTGATTTTGAATTATTCTAAATTTTGATTCAACATAGGATTCAAAATTTTGATTGTATCTATCTAAATGATCAGGCGATATGTTTGTTATTATTGAAATGTCTGGCTTAAAATCTACAATATGATCTAATTGAAAACTACTTATCTCTATTATATAATAATCATATGAATAATCACAAACAGATGATGCAAAACTTACACCTACGTTGCCAGCCAAGCCAACATTTAATCCATTGCTTTTTAAAATATGGTATATTAAATTAGCAGTTGTAGTTTTTCCATTAGAACCAGTTACCGCAATAATGTAAGCATCAGTATACCTACTCGCAAATTCAATTTCTGAAATGAATTTTTTCTTATTAATCTCAGGATATAATTTTTTTAAATTTCTGAATGATATCCCAGGGCTTATAATTACTTCCTTTGATTCAGTTAACTTGTTATTATTATGTCCATTTTCTTCAAATTCAATGTCATTTTTATAAAAATGTTTTTTTGTCTCACTGCTTATTTTTTTACTATCTGAAATAAAAACATTAATCCCCATTTTGTTGGCTAATTTTAATGACCCCATTCCACTCAAACCAGTTCCTAAAATCATTATTTGATTGTTTTTTATCATCTTATTTTTAATGTTATTAATGATAGAATAGCAAGCATTATTGAAATAATCCAAAATCTAGCTACAATCTTACTTTCACTGTATCCTTTCTTTTGAAAATGATGATGTATTGGTGTCATCAGAAAAATTCTTCTACCAATACCAAATTTTTTCTTTGTATACTTAAAAAAACTTACCTGAACAATAACTGAAAGAGTTTCAATTAAAAACACACCACATAGTATTGGTAAAATAAGCTCCTTTCTAACTAGTATTGCAATAACTGCTATTATTCCTCCTACAGTTAAACTTCCTGTATCACCCATAAATATTTGAGCTGGGTATGTGTTGTACCAGAGAAAGCCAATCAATCCTCCAAGTAAAGCAGCAACAAAAACAACAATTTCACCAATGCCGGGTAAATACATGATGTTTAAATAATCTGAAAAAATTATATTTCCAGATATCCATGAAAATATTCCAAGAGTAAAAACAATTATTGATGAAGAACCTGCCGCTAAACCATCTAAACCATCAGTTAAATTTGTTCCATTTGATAAGGAAACAATAATAAAGGTTACTATGAATACATAAAAAATCCAATTGAAATTTTCTGAATTCATTTTAAATACTTTTACATAATCTAATTCATTGTCTTTGAAAAAAGGGACAGTTGTTCTTAAAGATTTATTATCATTTTTATCTAAAATTATTTCAATCTTTTTATCATTAATTTCATTATTTCTAGTTGTAATATCTGGATGAAAATAAACTGTAAATCCAATAAATAAACCAAGAACAACTTGGGCAAGAATTTTTATTGAACCCTTTAATCCACTTTTATTTTTTTTAAAAACTTTTATATAATCATCAACAAAACCGAAAATTCCTAACCATACAGTAGTTATGATTAAAACTATTATATATATATTTTTAAAATCAGCAAATAAAAGTATTGGAATTATAGTTGATAAAATGATAATTATTCCCCCCATAGTAGGAGTTCCTTTTTTAGCACTTTCACCAGGTAGGTCTAACTTTCTTATGTTCTCGTCAATTTGTTTAGATTTTAAAAAATTTATAATTTTTTTACCAAATATTGTTGAAATGACTAAGGCTAATATGAATGTTATTGCAGATCTAAATGATAAGTATTGGAATAAGCTTGCGCCAGCTAATTGATAATTTTTTTCAAGATATTCAAATAAATAATAAAACATTACACAGCTATTTTTAAGGTTTTGGTTAATACTTCTTTATCATTAAATTTTATTTTTTTTGATTTAATAATTTGATAATCTTCATGTCCCTTTCCAGCTAACAATAAAATATCATCTTGTTTTGCAATTTTAGAAGCCTTTATTATAGCTTCTTTCCTATCAACAATATTTATAACTTTTGATTGATCTTCAATATCAACTCCACAAATCATATCATCTATAATTGATTCGGGTTCTTCATCTCTAGGATTATCAGATGTAAAAATTACAGTATTACTATATTTTGATGCAATCCTCCCCATTTTTAATCTTTTTTCTTTATCTCTTCCACCTCCACATCCAACAACAGTAATAATAGAATTTTCCTTGTGTTTTATTTCAATTATAGTTTCTAAAACATTTAATAATGCATCCGGGGAATGCGCATAATCGATAATTCCAATAATACCATTTTCAATAATTACATCAAACCTGCCATTTGGGTTTTTAAGCATACTCATTTTTATTAAAATTTCATCAAAATCTAAATTGAAAATTTTAGCAGTTGAAAAAACAGTTAATAAATTATATGCATTGAATCTTCCAATCAATTGTGTATTTATTTCTTTATCATCAATTTTTATTACTAAACCATTAAAACTGTTTTCCAAAATTTTTAATTTATAATCAGCATCAGTTTTTAACGACATTTTATATACTTTAGATTTTGTGTTTTGTATTATGTAATTAGAGTTTTTATCATCTATGTTTATTAATGATCTTGATTCTTTTCCTAGACAATCAAAAAACTCTTTTTTGACATTTAAATAATTTTTGAAGGTTTTATGATAATTTAAATGATCATGAGAAATATTTGTAAAAACTCCTAAAGAAAATTTTAAACCTGAAATTCTTCTTTGATCTATTGAGTGAGAAGAAACTTCCATAAAACAAAATTTGACTTGCGTTTTAACCATTTCATTTAAAAAATAATTTAAATCATAAGAGTCAGGTGTAGTTAAATTTGTTTTGTAAGATTTTGAATTTATAATTATTTCATTGGTAGAAATTAATGCACTCTTAATATTGTTTAAACTAAACATTTGGTACAATAAAGTTGAGCATGTAGTTTTACCATTTGTTCCTGTAGTTCCTACAAGATTTAATTTGCTACTAGGATTATCAAAGAAATTACAGCATATTCTAGAATAAGTTTCTTTTGAGGATTTTGTTTTTATGAATGTTATATTTTTAGTTTTGGTTTCAGGAATTACTTCACAAACTATACATTGGACTCCTTTCTTAATTACATTTTTAATATAATTGTGACCATCAAATTTTTCACCTTTAATTGCAATAAATAAATCACCTGGTTTTACTTCATTAGAGTTATTTGAAATTTTTTTAATATTTAAATCACTAGTTCCTATAATTTCTATATCTCTAATATTTTGAACTAATTTTTTTAACTCCATTATGAATCCAAATTATTTTTAGTTATGACTTTAGAATTTGTTTCAGTTAATTTTATTTTTTCTAAAATTTCTGAAAAGTTATATTCTTCAATTTCTGGGAATCTAGATGAAATTTTTTCTGCAATTCTTTTGAAAACAGGTGCAGCTACATCAGAACCATAATATCCAATTTTTTTATTTGGTTTATGTACAACGACTATACAAGAATATTTAGGATTATTAGCTGGAAAATATCCAACAAAACTAGATATATAGTCAACTTGATCAGTACCATATCCAACCTGAGCAGTTCCAGTTTTTCCTGCAATTTTTACATTCTTAGATCTTATATTTTTTGCAGTTCCATTTTCATGATTAATAACGTCATACAACATTTGCTGAACTGTTTCTAAAGTATTTTTAGAGCAAATTGCAGGGTTTAATACAGATTTTTTAAACTCTTGATTTTTATTACTTGAACCAAATTTATTAGTGCTTTCTAAAAATGTTGGCTTCAACATTTCACCTTCGTTTGCAACTGCATTGTAAAATGATAAAATTTGTAATGGTGTTAATAATATTCCATATCCATAAGACATCCATGGGAGTGATAATCCATTCCAATTTGAGTCAGATGGGTGAGGAATTTTTGGTTTTGGTTCTCCTTTTATTAACATATCAACAGAGTTATTTATCCCCATATTATATAATCTGTTGACAAATTTTTCTGATTTTCCATTATAGGCCTCGCTTATGATTTTTACCATGCCAGTATTTGATGAAAGTCTAAAAATGTCCATTGCGTTGATTTTTCCATATCCACCCTTTCTAGAGTCTCGCACTTTATATCCATAAAAGTCTACAACACCATTTTCTGTGTCAATTAGTTTTAAAGTATCAATAACCTGGTCCTCCAAAGCCGCAATCATTGTCATTAATTTAAAAGTTGAGCCAGGTTCCATTAATTCTCCAATACCATAATTTAACTTTTCATAATATTTTCCATTTTCTGTTCTTCCAAAATTTGATATTGCTTTAATTTTTCCAGTATTAACTTCCATTAAAATAGCAGTTGAATGGTCTGCCTCAAATTTTTCTGTTTGCTCAAGAAGATAATCATGAACTATGTCTTGCATGTAAGTATTTATAGTTGTATTAATGTCAAGTCCATTTATCGGATCTTTATTTAAATCGTTATCTAATACTTTCCATTGCCCATTTGATATTTTTCTTTTAATCATATTACCATTTTTCCCTCTCAAAAATTTGCCATAAGCATGTTCTAATCCGACTCCTCTGTAATTTCCATTATCATCTACTCTTTCATATCCAATAGTTCTTTCTGCAACTTTTCCTAAAGGGTATTCCCTTTTTATCTTAGACTCTACAATTAGACCTCCTTTTATAGAACCATATTTAAGAATTGGGAAGTTTTTAATTTTTTCAACTTTATCTCTTGAAATGTTTTTTAATAATGGTAAATACCTTTTATTTTCTCTCTTTCCATTATTTAAATATTCATACCAATATTGATTGTCTTTATCTGAATATTTTGATAACTGTTCAGATAATTCCATTAACTCAGATTCGAACACATTATTTGCAACAGTTTTTGAATCAAAAAATATATCGTATTTAGTTGTGGATGTAGCTAGCAAACTTCCGTCATCTGAGAAAATATTACCTCTTACTGAGTTAACTACAAAGTTTTTTAAAGTCTTATCTTCTGCAATTTTTCTGTACTTATCTCCTTCAACAAATTGTAAGTAAAAAAGTTTATATCCGATTCCAATCCCAAAAACCAATAAAATGGTTGAAATAAAATATAATCTCAATAAAAACTTACTCTTATTTTCCATTTGCAATAATTATTTTTAAAGGAGGATTTAATGAAGGTCTAATTTCTTTATCAACCAATTTCTTTCTTATAGATGACTCCATCTTAGATTTCATTAATTCTTTTCTGGTTTCTATATAACTATTTTCAACAATGTTTATTTCATTATTTAATTTGTTTATATTAAATATTTTTCGATCCACACTGTGAGACGAATAGATCATAACAACTGCAAGAAAAAAAATAAATAAAATGAACCTAACTGATTTTAAATTTGTTTTTTCTAACAAAAACTTACCTGCAATTATGTCAATTATTTTATTTCTCATATTAGCTTTGCTACTCTTAATTTTGCGCTTCTAGATCTAGGATTTTCTTTAATTTCTAAATCATTCGGCTTAATAAATTTTTTTATTTTGAAAATGGTTTTAATATTTCCAAATTCATCTTTTTCAGGTTCTTTATTGAAATTTCCATTCTTAAAAAACCTTTTTACTAACCTGTCTTCAATTGAATGATATGTAATTATTGAAGCAATTCCATTAGGCTTTAAAACCTTGGGAATTTGATTCAAAAGTTTTTTTAAACAACCTATTTCATCATTAACTTCTATTCTTAATGACTGGTAAATTCGTGCTAGAAATTTGTTCTCGTAACCTTTATTTAGGATAGGTTTTAAAGAATCATTTAGCTGATTAGAATTTTTAATTTCAATATTTTTTCTGTAATCACAAATCAATTTTGAAATTCTTCTAGAATTCGTTAAATCACCATTATAAAAAAACAGGTCTGCTAGTTTTTGTTCAGAATAAGTATTAACTATTTTTATTGCATTAATATTTTGATTTACATCCATTCTCATATCTAACTCATTATCACCCTCATAAGAAAAGCCTCTTTCTTTAATATCGAACTGATGAGATGAAACTCCTAAATCAGCTATTAAGCCATCGATTTTTTTAATTTTAAAAAAACTTAGATTTTGCATTAGATAAATAAAATTTTGTCTCAAAAAAATAAATCTGGAATCATTAATTTGATTTTGAAGTGCATCTTCATCAGTATCAAATGCAATTATTTTTCCTTCTTTATTTAATCTTTTCAGTATTTCTTTTGAATGCCCTCCACCTCCAAAAGTCAAATCGACATAAACACCATTTTTTTTTATTTCTAAACTGTCTATTGACTCTTCTAATAAAACTGGATTATGATACATTTTTTTGATCGTCACCCATTACATCCTCAGTTAATTTTGCAAAATCAATTTTTGGATCATTAATATTTTGTTCATAAAGCTCTTTGTCCCATATTTCAATAATATTTATTGATGAGGATAAAACAACATGTTTTTTAAGATTTGAAACTGTTATTAAATCCTTAGGGATCAAAATTCTTCCATTAGAATCTAAGTCAATTGACCTAACGCCAGCAGTATATCTGCGAATAAAGTCATTATTCTTTTTTACAAAGCGGTTCAACTTGTTTACCCTTTCCATCATAACTTTCCATTCCTGATTTGGAAATAATTCTAAACAATTTTGAAAAACGGATCTTTTAAGAATAAATGAACTTGATGTTACTCCATCTAGCTGTTTTTTAAGCTGAGAAGGAATCATTATTCTTCCCTTATTATCAACAGTACATTCAAATGTTCCAACAAGATTGATCATATTCGATTAGCGTTAATATCAAATATATTGAAATTTTACCACATTTTACCACATTTTACCACATTGTTAATAATTTTTGAACGAGCAATCTATTTTTCCATTAATGTATTGATTATCAGTTTTTTATATATGATTATAGTGGTTTTAAATTACCTTTGTTTAATCATTTTTCATCAAAATGAAATGTATATATTTGTTAAAGAATTAAATTTTGATTTAATAAATGACTAAAACTATTTCCGAAAATGGATTTAAATATTTTTCAGTTGGATCTGGAAAACCTATAGTTATTTTACATGGCTTAATGGGTGGATTAAGTAATTTTGATGGAGTTTTTAATTATTTTCCTGATCAAGGCTATAATGTTATTGCACCTGAACTACCTATTTATTCATCAAACATTTTAAACACTAATGTTAAGTTTTTTGCTGAATTTGTATATAAGTTTATAAAGTTTAAAAAGCTAAAAGACGTTATTATTTTAGGAAATTCATTGGGAGGTCATGTTGGACTAATTTTTTCCAAACTATATCCTAAACTAGTTAAAGGACTTGTACTTACTGGCAGCTCTGGACTTTACGAAAACTCAATGGGTGATTCATACCCAAAAAGAGAAGACTATGAATATATTAAAGAAAGAACCGAAGCTGTTTTTTTTAGCCCCAAGATTGCCACAAAAAAAATTATTGATGAGGTATATGAGACTGTTAATGACAGAAAAAAATTGATTAAAATTTTAGCAATGGCTAAAAGTGCTATTAGACATAACATGTCTAAAGACCTGCCAAATATAAAAGTTAATACTGCCATAGTATGGGGCACTAATGATTCAGTCACTCCACCTGATGTTGCAAAAGATTTTAATAAGCTTCTACCTAACTCAGAGCTTTTTTGGATAAAAAAATGTGGGCATGCACCAATGATGGAACATCCTTCAGAGTTTAATACAATAATGAAAGGTTGGCTTGAAAGAAAAAAATTTTAAAAGTGGAAATAAAAAAAGCCATTTTCGAAAAAAGCAGTCCAAATATTGAAAATTGTCCAAAAGGAAATTTATTTGAAATAGCTTTTATAGGTAGGTCAAATGTTGGAAAGTCTAGTATCTTAAACATGCTTCTAAATAAAAGGAGCATAGCAAAAGTTTCCAAAATACCTGGAAAGACCAAGTTAATTAATTATTTTTTAATTAATGACAGCATATATTTTGTTGATTTACCAGGATATGGTTATGCTAAACTTTCAAAACAAAATAAATTTGTGATAAGTAAAATTACCAAATCATATTTTACGGATAGAGAACAGTTAAAACAAATTTTTTTATTAATTGATGTTCGTCATGAAATTCAGAAATCTGACTATAGTTTCATGGTTTTTCTAAAATCTTTAAACAAAGATTTTATTATAATTTTCACTAAAACAGACAAAATAAAAGATTCTTTAATTGAGGATCATTGTAAAAATTATTTACAATCCATAAAAAATTTATATTCAAAAAACATATATTTTAAGAGCTCATCGAAATCTAAAAACGGAAAAGAAGAAATTCTAAATTATATTGAGAAAACAATAAATTAATCTACTTTTTTTTTAGTTCAAGTTTTTCAGCAAAATAATCACAGAATTGATTAAAAGCATCGTTCATCTTTTCATTATTTGTAGCCTTTAAATACGACTCAGATAAACTAACTAAAGTTTGATGAAAAAAAACATTCATTTGATCAACTGGCATGTCTTTTGTCCAAAGATCGATTTTCATGGTTTCTTGATTTTTATCATCCCATGATGAAAACAAAAAAGCTTTTGTTTTTTGATTATCAACTCCTCCATCTATTGCAGTCCAACTCATCTTCTCTGGAATTTTATTTTCATCAAGACATACACTTATAATAATATCAGTTTTTTTCATTTTTATTTAATTGGTTTATAATTAGAGTTTAAATATAATTTGTAATTATCCATGCTTAAAATTTCGAAAATATTTTTATTCTTAGCAAATGATTTTACTATTTGATATCCAATCCATTTTCCTACCATAGGAGGTGATTCGTAATCAATACTTAAGCCAAATTTAGAAAATGGTGCATTAGCTAAAAATCTGTAATCTAGAGAACTTTTTGTTGAAAATAGTAAGTCATTTTCAATAAAATATTTCCATACATTTTTTTCATTATTTTCAATCCATTTAGTTTGTTCTTTATTATAACCAAGAAATTGATTAACTGGAATATCAGAAATTAAATTCATAAGATAGATTATTTTACCATGATATATTAATTTAGAAACAAACTTCCTGTCAATTGGAACTCCAACATATCTAGATGATATTAATTCTGTTAAATCATTTTTTATAAAATCTGGTTTCATTTGAGAAGAGATGTGGTTTGGAATATTTTTATATAATAAATAATCACCCAGATAACAATCTAATGAAAGAAGAATTAAACTATCAGAATCTACAATCTTGTACTTATAATCAATACCATTATTAATTGATATAATTTTTGGAGGAATGAAATCAGAAAAATAAAACTTAGTTTTATTAAAAATTCTTTCAATTTCTGACTCAATTGACTCAATATCTTTAAAAACATCAAGAGATTTTTTAAAAATTTTTTTTCTAGTAGAGTCTTTTTTAATTGCAATCCAATCTGAAATCTGATACTGTCGCGGGAATAAATAAGGGTAATTTTCAATTAATATATCTAAAGAATCATCATTTGATTGAAAAAATTTTTTTTCAAACCTATCAAACTTAACATCATATGTTTTTTTTAGAACATTATTCTTTTTATTATTTTCAAAATCACAAGAGACAAAGAAAAGAGAAATTAATATTACAAAGATTTTACTTTGAATTTTAAAAGATTTAATTTGGCACTGAATTTGAATAATATTTTTTTTAAAACTAAACATTCCTAAATGGATAATTCAAAGTTAATCAAACACATTGTTAAATGGCTTAATTCATACTCAAAAAATTCCAATACTAATGGTTTCATTATTGGAGTTTCGGGGGGAATTGATTCTGCTGTAACCTCTACTTTATGCTGCAGAACTACTCTTCCAACAATATGTTTGGAGATGCCTATATATCAATCTGATAAAGAATTAGAAAGATCAAAAAATCATATTCTATGGTTAAAAAACAATTATAATAATGTTGAAAGTAAGTATATTGATTTAACAAGTTCTTTTGAAGAAATAAAATCAAATTTATGTGATAACTCAACTGAAATAAACAATTTAGCTTTAGCTAATTCAAGATCTAGACTTAGAATGCTTACTTTATACTACCACGCTGCAATCAATAATTTTCTAGTTGTTGGAACTGGAAATAAAGTTGAAGATTTTGGCGTTGGATTTTATACAAAATATGGCGATGGGGGTGTTGATATTTCTCCAATAGCTGATTTAATGAAAAGTGAGGTTAAAGATATTGGAAAAGAAATGGGTATAAATAATGAAATTATAACAGCTGATCCTACAGATGGTCTTTGGGATGATACTAGAACTGATGAAGTTCAAATTGGCGCAACATACAATGAATTAGAGTGGGCAATGAATGAATTAAAAAAAGAAAAAAAAGTTTCAGATTTTAATGGAAGAGAAAGAGAAGTTTTTCAAATCTTATTAAACTTTAACTCTTCAAATAAACATAAAATGATTCCAATACCAATTTGTGAAATACCAAATGATTTAAGAGTCTAAACTACTCTGTTTAATTTTTTTGATAATAAAGACTTAAGTTGATAATAATTAACTATTTCTTCTAAAGTGTCTTTATTAAAGTTTTTATCATCCATATCACCACTTTTACTAAGTTCTTGAACTTTTTTATTTATAAGTAATGTTCGAAGAGTTAAAATAGTTTCGGTAACTAATTGTGATACAGATCTTCCTTTATCTTTAACAATTACATTTTTTGATCTCCAATTATGTAATTGATAAATTTCATCTTCAATTAAAATAGAAGTAACTAATTCTGAAAGATTTTTAGGTAGAGAATTAATAAAAATTTTAGAATCAAAATCTTGCTTTTTTTGAAATACATCTATCAATTTTTTATAAAGAATTTTAAACTCTTCGTTTGCAAATTCAATTTCGTCAGATTGTAGGTCAAGGAAAATCTTTTCATGAACAAAAGATTTTATTTTTACAGGCTCATAGGAAATTTCACCATTATTGTTTTTTAACATTTTAATTTCATCAAAAACAACTTCGTTAAGTCCATATAAAATTAAAATTTCAATAATTTTCTTTTCTAATTTAAAAATTTGATCAGTTTTTTTTGGAATATCAATTTCAGTCTTGTTCCTCGATATATTACGATTAACTTTTGTAATTTGATTCAATTGTGCTAAAGCATTGAACAGGGTGTTCTCTGTAATTTCAAGCATATCTGAACACTGTTTTATATAGATTTCTTGTTTAATTCTATCTGGAATCTTTGAAATACTCGAAACAATATCATTAACAACTTGAGCTTTTTCAACTGCAGAATTTCTTGATGAATTATTTAAACTCTTTGCTTTGAATTCAATAAAATCAGTCGCATTATCATGTAAATACGTTTTAATTTCCTCTGTGTTTTTGTTTTTTGCAAAACTATCTGGATCTTCATTTTCTGGAAATAAACATATTGAAACATTCATTCCCTCAGAAAGAATCATATCAATAGATCTAATAGTCGCATTTAAGCCAGCATTATCAGAATCAAAAAGCATTGTTACATTTTTAGTTAATCTTCTAATGATATTTATTTGATCAATAGTTAAAGCAGTACCTGATGAAGAAACTACATTTTTTACACCTTTTTGGTGAAAACGAATAACATCGGTATAGCCCTCAACAATAAAACAATTATCATCTTTTACTATTTGATTTTTTGAGTTATAAAGACCATATAAAATCTTGCTTTTGTTATAAATAATTGAATCAGGGCTGTTGATGTATTTAGCAGATTTTGTTGTACTATTAAGAACTCTTGCTCCAAATCCTACAGTTCTTCCAGAAATAGTTTTGATAGGAAAAATAATCCTAGAACTATAAATATCATTTTTATTTTTTGAAGAAATTAGACCCAGCGTTATAAAATCATCAATTTTATCATAACCACTACTAATGGCATGACTCTTTAAACTGTCTCTTTTACTAGTTAAACAACCAATCTCAAATTCATTAATTATATTTTGATCAAAGTTTCTTTCTTTTAAATAATTTAATGCAATATTTTTTCCAAAATCTGTTTCTTCTAATTGTGTTTTAAAAAACTTTTTAGCAAATTCACATATGACTATTAATTTCTCTTTTTTATCAGTTATTTCTTTTTGTTCAGATGAAATTGCAGTTTCTTCAACTTCAATATTATATTTTTTTGCTAAAAATTTTATTGCTTGCGGATAAGATAATTGTTCGTGTTCCATTAAAAAAGCTACAATATTCCCACCCTTTCCACTACTAAAATCTTTCCAAATTTGCTTTGAAGGTGATATCATAAAGCTTGGAGTTTTTTCATTAGTAAAAGGACTTAAACCCTTATAATTAGAGCCAGACTTTTTTAACTGAATAAATTCACCAATTACTTCCTCTACTCTGGAAATTTCAAAAACTTTTTCTATTGTATTTTTTGATATCAATTTTAATATTTTCTTTGGATTACATAATTTATCATTGATATTAATGAATCTTTATAACGACTATCTTGAAAATCTTCTAATTCTTTCAAAGAAAGTTGATGATATTTATTCATAGTTTCAATTGCATAATTAAGGCCACCTCTTTCTTTAACTAAACTAATAATTTGATTTATTAAAGTTCTACTTTTATTTCTCTTTTTTAAGGAATTAACTATCCATTTCCTTTCTTTTTTCTCTACATTATTCAAAGTATAAATTAAAGGCAATGTTAATTTTTTTTGTTTAATGTCGATTCCTCTTGGTTTACCAATTCTTGATTTTCCATAGTCAAATAGGTCATCTTTTATTTGGAAAGCAATTCCAATATACATTCCCAATTTTGAAATTTTTTCTATTTGATTTGAATTAGTTGTAACTGAAATTGCAGCAATTTTACAACACGAGCTTATTAAGGAAGCTGTTTTTTTTTGAATAATTTCAAAATAAGTTTTTTCATCAATATTTAATTTTTTTGTCTTTTCAATTTGCAACAACTCGCCTTCACTCATTTGTTTCACAGATTCAGAAATCACATCCAATATATCATAGTCTTTGTTGTCGATACAAAGAAGCATACCTTTTGAAAGAAGAAAATCACCAACTAAAACTGCTATCTTATTTTTCCAAATTGCGTTAATGGAAAAAAAACCTCTTCTTTTATTACTCTCATCAACTACATCATCATGAATCAGTGTAGCGGTATGTATTAATTCAATCACAGAGGCTCCCCTATAAACTTTATCGTTAACTTTTCCATTACTTAATAACTTTGAACATAAAAAAATTAACATCGGTCTCATTTGCTTGCCTTTTCTTTTAATTATATAGTGTGTTATTCTATTTAACAAAGGCACTTTAGACAACATTAGTTTTGAAAATTTTTCCTCAAAAACTTCCATTTCTTTTGAAATAGGTTCTCTTATTTCATAAACTTTACTCACAAAATTTAATTTATTTTAATTTAATGTTTATTTGCCAATTGACCACAAGCTGCTTGAATATCTTTTCCTCTTGACCTTCTAATAGATACAGGGATTTTATTATCCTTTAAAATATTTAAGTAGTTGTTAATCCATATTTCATCAGCTGATTCAAAATTAGAATTTCCAATACTGTTATATTCAATCAGATTAATTTTAGATGGTATTCTTTTACAAATACTTACTAATGCATTAATATGATTAAAATCATCATTTATATTATTCCAAATCAAATATTCAAAAGTTATTCTTCTTTTCGTTTTTTCATACCAATATTCTAAACTTTCAACAAGATCTTTGATAGGAAATGATTTTGAAAATGGCATTATTTTATTTCTAGTATGTTCAATAGCAGAATGTAGAGAAACTGCTAAGTTAAATTTAACATTATCATCTGCCATTTTTTTAATCATTTTAGAAATTCCAGACGTTGATACTGTTATTTTCTTATATGAAATACCAATACCATAATCACTAGTTATATAATCTATCGATTCAATTACGTTTTTGTAGTTCAGTAGGGGTTCTCCCATTCCCATGAAAACAATGTTGGAAATTGAAGATGAAAAATAATTAATAGACTCTTTATTCAAAATCATAATTTGATCAAAAATTTCGTAGGCCTCTAAGTTTCTCATTCTTTTTAGTTGCGAGGTAGCACAAAAGTTACAATCTAAACTACAACCTACCTGACTAGATACACATGCAGTAATTCTATCATTTGAGGGAATTAATACTGACTCAATTACAAGTCCATCATGAAGCTTAATTGCATATTTTACTGTCTTATCAGAACTTTTTTGCACTGATAATATCTCAGCATGATTTAATTTAAAATTCTTCTTAAGAAAATTTATTAAATCTCTTGGTAAATTTAACATCTCATCAAATGATTTAATGTCAATTTTTGTTGTCCAATTTTTAATCTGCTTTGACCTATATAATGGAAATTTGTTCTTTAATAGTATATGGTTTAAGCTTTCAATGCTTATTGATCTAATATCATCAAGAGATTTTGACATTCTATAGAATTAGCATTGCATCTCCGTAAGAATAAAATCTGTATTTTTCTTTAATTGCGACCTGATATGCTTCCATCATAAAATCATATCCTCCAAAAGCGGCAACCATCATTAATAACGTAGATTTTGGCATATGAAAATTTGTAATTAAAGAATCTGCAATGCTAAAATTGTATGGTGGAAATATAAACTTGTGAGTCCATCCTTGGTAAGGGTTTAAAGTACCCATTGATGAAACCGATGATTCTAAGCCTCTCATAACAGTTGTACCTACTGCACAAACTTTATTTTTATTAAGCTTTGTTTTATTTACCATATTGACTAAATCATCATTTATAAATAATTCTTCTGAATCCATTTTATGTTTAGACAGATCTTCAACCTCTACTGGATTAAAGGTTCCTAAGCCTACATGAAGTGTCAACTCACCAAGATTTACACCCTTAATTTGAAGTTTCTTTAAAAGATGTTTGGAAAAGTGTAATCCAGCTGTTGGAGCAGCTACTGCACCTTCATTTTTAGCATAGATTGTTTGATATCTTTCCTTATCAAAATCCTCTTCAGGTCTTTTTATATATTTGGGTAATGGAGTTTGTCCTAATTCAATTAGCTTATCTCTAAACTCTTCATAAGAACCATCATATAAAAACCTTAAAGTTCTTCCTCTAGATGTTGTATTATCAATTACTTCAGCTACAAGACTATCATCGTCACCAAAGTAAAGTTTGTTACCTATTCTTATTTTTCTTGCTGGATCAACTAAAACATCCCAAAGTCTCTGGTCTGTACTTAACTCCCTTAAAAGGAAAACTTCAATTTTTGCTCCAGTTTTTTCTTTATTTCCCATTAATCTAGCTGGAAATACTTTAGTATTATTTAATATGAATGAATCACCATCATCAAAATAATCAATAACATCTTTAAATAATTTATGTTCAATTTTATTTGAATCTCTATGTAAAACCATTAATCTCGATTCATCTCTCTGATCTGATGGATATTCTGCAAGTAGTTTTTCTGGCAGTTCGTAAGTAAAGTTTGATAATTTCATAATTTAAAAAACGCAAATATACACTTGTGAAGTATGGGTTGTCAAGTAAAATCCCAATTAATTATAAATATTCGATGATAAAGTTTAATTTTTCTAAAGTTTTCCAAAAGTCAGGAAATGATTTAGAAACTACTCCAGGATTACTAATTCTAATAGGTTTTATCAAAGAAAGTGGAGCAAAAGCAAGTGCCATTCTGTGATCATCATATGTATTAATAGTCACATCATTAAATGACAATTTATCAGATTTTAAAATCTCAATTGAATCATTATTGACAATGCATTCAGCACCTAGTTTTGACAGTTCATTATTAAGTGCAATTAATCTGTCAGTTTCTTTTACTTTTAAAGTAGACAAACCAGTTAATTTTGTTGGTATATTAAGTCCAAAGGATGTAACTATAATAGTTTGAGCTAAATCTGGATTATCATTTAAATTAATTTCAATTTTTTTAGGATTAATAAAATTCTTTATTTTAAAAATTATAATATCATTTCCATCAAATCTATATCCAACTCCAAATTGTTTATAATAATTACAAACATTTATATCACCTTGAAAACTTTTTTTATTAAAGGATGAAAATGTAAGTTCTAAATTTTTACTTAGAGCTATAATTGAGAAAAAATATGAAATTGATGACCAGTCTGATTCAACATTATATGTGCAATCTTTGATATTTTTAGTTGACTTTACTTTAATAATGTTTTTTTCAAAACTAGAAAAAACACCTATTTCATTTAACATAGAAATTGTCATTTCAATATATGGTTTGGATATAACCTCTCCATCAAGCTCTATAGTTATGCCATTTTTTAATGATGGACCAATTAAAGCAAGAGCGCTTATAAATTGACTGCTAACATTAGCATTTAATTTAACAACTTCTTTCGTATTTCTTGTTCCATAAATTTCTAAAGGTGGATAACCTTTTTTTTCTAAAAATTTAATGTTAAATCCAAGATTATTTAAAGCATCAACTAAAACAGCAATAGGCCTTTCATGCATTCTTTCAGAACCACTTAAAATAAATTTTTTTCCATCAAGCAGGGACAGATATGCAGTCAAAAACCTCATTGAAGTTCCTGCATGACCAATATTAATTTTACTTTTTAAATTATTTAAAGCGTTATGTAAGACTTTTGTGTCATCAGATGTTGAAAGGTTATTAATCTTAATATTTTTAAAAATTGCATTTAGAATTAATATCCTATTAGATTCACTTTTTGAGCCTGATATTTTAATTTTATTTGAGGATTTTACGATTGACCCATCAACTTTAACCTCTCTCATTTTAGCTTTTTATTTGAGAGGTGTCTTGTTTTATCTCTTTTTGATTTTTTTTCTAATTTTTCTTCAAAAGATTTTTCTAAATCAATTCCGGTTTGATTAGCTAAACATATCAGTACAAATAAAACATCTGCTAACTCTTCTCCTAAATCATTTATTTTTTCATCTTTTTTTATCGATTGTTCGCCATAAACCCTAGAAATAATTCGTGCAACCTCACCAACTTCCTCAGTCAGTTGGGCCATATTGGTTAATTCATCAAAATATCTTACACCGTATTTTTTAATCCAATCATCAACTTTTTTTTGTAAAACATTTAACTCCATATTAATTATTTGTTTTTTGAATCTATAATAATAGTAACGGGTCCATCATTTTCAAACTCAATTTTCATATCATGACCAAATTTACCTGTTTTTGGCTTAAAACCATACTTGATTTCAAATTCTAAGATAAATGAGTTATATATTTTTTCAGCAAAAACACCTTTAGCGGCATTAATATAAGAAGGTCTATTACCTTTCTTTGTTTGAGCATGTAAAGTAAATTGACTTACTATCATCAATTCACCAGAAATATCCAGTAATGATTTATTCATGATATTATTTTCATCATTAAAAATCCTAAGATTTATTATTTTTTTTGATAACCAACTTATATCATCTAAATCATCATTGTGAGTAACTCCAACTAAAACCAATAAACCATTATTAATTTCGCTATAAATTTTATTATCAATAGTTAATTTAGAATAGTTTACTCTTTGGACGACAACTTTCATATTAAATTCTGTAATTATTTTCTATATCTGTCAAAAGTTGAATATAGTTGTTATATCTAGAATATGAAATCTCTCCCATTTCAAGTTTACTTTTAACCATACATCCTGGCTCATCTTGATGCAAACAATTATTAAATTTACATGCCTCTAATAAAGTAAATTCTTTAAAAAAGTCTTTTAATTCATATTTGTCTGTATCATATAATCCAAATCCTTTGATGCCAGGGGTGTCAATTATTCTTGATCCAAATTCAAGATCATACATTTCTGAAAATGTGGTAGTATGCTGGCCTGATAAATTAGATTTAGAAATTGGTAAAGTTTTAATATTAATTTTTGAATCTAATCTATTTATAAGAGTAGATTTCCCAACCCCACTATGACCTGAAAAAACACATGATTTGTTCAACATTATAGATCTTAATTTATCAATATTTATACTTTTTTTCCCAGATATCTTTATGCAATCATATCCAGCATTAGTATAAATTGAAATTAGTTCATCCATCTTGTTTATATAATCATCCTTAATATCATCAATCTTATTAAAAAGAAGAACTGTTTTTATATTATATGAAAAAGTAGATGCTAAAAATCTATCGATAAACATTGTAGATGTTTCAGGATTTTTTACTGTAATTATTAAAAAACAAATATCAATATTGGAAGCAATTATATGAAATTGTTTAGATAGCTTGACAGACTTTCGTATTAAGTAATTTTGTCTGTCAGTTATAGATTCAATAAATGAAATTTGATCAATATTTATTTTTACTTTAACAATGTCCCCTACGCAAATGGGATTTGTAGATTTTAAGTTATGGTCTCGAAATTTTGCTTGTAACTTACAGTCAATAAATTTACCGTTATCCAATTTAACTTTATACCAGCTTCCAGTAGATTTATAGACGGTTCCTAACATCAACTATTTAAAATTTTTTCTTGATGATTTATTGATTCTTGATGAATAGCCTTAAAGATTTTTAAAACAAATTCTTCACTGAGGCCCCTATCTTTACCCTCTAATATCATTTTACCTAAAATTTCATTCCATCTCTTAGATTGAAGAATGGCAACATTTTCTTTCTTTTTTAGCTTTCCAATTTCGTCAGAAAATTTCATTCTATTTCCTAAGATATCCAATATCTCATTATCTGCTGCATCAATTTTGGTTCTTAATCTTTCCAAATTATTCAAATAATCTTCTTGATTTACACTTACATTTCTAATTTTTAACTCTTTCATCAACTTAATCAAGTTTGAAGGAGTAATTTGTTGAGCAGCATCACTCCAAGCATTATCAGGGTCAATATGTGATTCAATCATAAGACCATCAAAATTTAAATCCAATGCTTTTTGAGAAACATCATGAATTATATCTCTTCTTCCACATATGTGAGAGGGATCACAGATTAGTGGAAGATCAGGGAATTTATTTTGTAATTCTATAGCTATTTGCCATTCAGGATTATTTCTATATTTTGATCTGCTATTACTTGAGAATCCTCTATGAATAACCCCTAATTTCTTTATATTGGCAGAATACAATCTTTCAATAGCACCATACCATAAAGATAAATCAGGATTTACTGGATTTTTCAATAAAACTATCTTATCTGTGTCTTTTAAAGCATCTGCAATTTCTTGAACAATGAAGGGACTTACAGTTGATCTAGCTCCAATCCATAAAACATCAACATCGTAATCAATAGCTAATTTTACATGGTTTGCATTTGCAACCTCTGTAGTTGTTAGAAGTCCTGTTTCTTCTTTAACTTTTTGTAACCATTTAAGCCCAATAGCCCCAACTCCCTCAAACATTCCTGGTCGAGTTCTAGGCTTCCAAATTCCAGCTCTGTAAATAGAGACATCTGAATCTTTAAGCTCATGAGCAATTGATAAAACTTGTTTTTCAGTTTCTGCGCTACATGGACCAGCAATAACTAAGGGATGATCTAAATTAAAATCATCAAGCCATGTTCTAAGTTTCTTATTATTTTCCATTTTTATTATTTATTCCTCCTAAAATTTTCTTAATTCTATTAATACTATTCAAATCTTTAATTATAGAATCTTTTTGATTTGATTCAATTTTAAATTTTAATTCATTTAAGTTTTTAATATAGTTGTCGAGAGCTTCGATTATATTAATTTTATTTTGTAAAAAAATTGGAGTCCACATTTGAGGTGAACTTTTGGCTAATCTAACAGTTGACTCAAACCCACTACCTGCTAAATCAAAAATATTCTTTTCGTTTTTCTCTTTTTCAATTACTGTTTTAGCTAAAATAAAAGATGTTATATGTGATAGATGCGAAACATAAGAAATATGCTCATCATGAGATGAAGGATCCATATATATAATTTTCATTTTAAAGTCATTGAAAATTTTCATTGCTTTATCTAAAAAATATTGGTCTGTTTTTTCAACTTCACACAAAATATTTGTAATACCATAATAAAGTCCTTTTTTTGAGGAAAGAGGGCCACTATTTTCAGTACCAGAAATTGGATGCGTAGCTAAAAACTGATTTCTATTACTATGCTTAGAAACACATTCACAAATACTATTTTTAGTTGAACCAACATCCATTATCAATGTCTCTTTTCCAATTTTATTTAAAATATCCGGCAATATTTGAACAGTGTCATCAACTGGAATTGAAATTAAAATTAAATCCATTTTTGACATATTATCTTTATCTAGTTTAAAATCGATATGTTTTAAATCAAATGATACTTGAAGATTTTCATTTGATTTATCAAGACCATAAATAATAGAATCTTTATATATAGTTCTAATATCTTTTGAAAAAGAAGCACCCATTAAACCCAATCCAATTATACCAACTTTCATTTAAAATCTTTTTAAAGCTTCATTTAATTTTTTTTCATCAACACACAAAGAAAGTCTAACATAACCTTCTCCATTAGAACCAAATATTGATCCTGGTGTGATAAATATATTTTTATCATAAAGTAACTCATCAACAAATTTTTCTGAACTTTTCAAAGAATCATTTAATTTACCCCATATAAACATTCCTGAATTGTTTTCATTAAAATTTAATTTAAGTTTTCTGCAAATTTCAATTACAATTTTTTTTCTTTTTGAATAAATTAAATTTAGGTCATTATACCATTTCTTTTCTAGGGATAATGCTTCAATAGCGCCTTTTTGAACTGGATAAAACATCCCTGAATCCATATTCGATTTTACCTTTAATATACTATCAATATTTTTCTTAGATCCAATCACCATACCTAATCTCCATCCAGCCATATTATGAGATTTACTTAAAGAATTCAATTCTAGACAATTTTCAAATTTCTTATCACCTTTTAGTATACTAAGTGGTTTATCATTAAGAATAAAACTATATGGATTATCATTAACTATTAGTATATCTTTTGCTTTACTAAAAGAAATTAATTCTCTGAAAAAACTATCATCACAATTTGCTCCAGTTGGCATATTTGGATAATTAACCCACATGATTTTTACTTTTGATAAATCAAGTTGATTTAATTTTTCAATATCAGGAAGCCAAGAATTTTCTTCTTTTAAATCATAATAAATAGGCTTAGCTCCAACAATTTTAGTTACAGATGAATATGTCGGATAGCCTGGGTTAGGAATAAGAACTTCATCTCCTAAATCTAAGAATGCAAGTGATATATGCATAATGCCTTCTTTTGATCCAATCAGTGGTAAAATTTCTTCATTGGAATCAACCTTAACTCCATAATTATTTAAATAAAAATCTTTAATAGCTTTTCTCAAAGGATCAATACCCCTATAACTTTGATATTTGTGTGCTGTAGCAATAGTAGATGAATTAATCAATTGATCAATAACAGATTTAGGCGGCATTAAATCAGGGCTGCCTATTCCAAGATTAATAATAGGTTTACCATCTAAAATTAAAGAATTTACCTCTTTAAGTTTTTTTGAAAAATAGTATTCCTCTATATGTTCTAATCTCTTTGCTGTTTTCATTGTGATTTAAAATTATCATATACACCAAACTCTTTAACATATTCAGACTGCGAAGATACATTTTCAATTGCTTTTTTATATTTTTTTATATCTGTAAAGGTTGTATCAATAAAAAAAGAGTATTTCCATGGTGTTTCAATAATAGGTATTGACTGTATCTTAGTTAAATTCATGTCATAATTTGATAAAATATTAAGAATATTAGCTAAGCTTCCGTTTTTATGACTTAATACAAATTTTAATGAAGCTTTATTTGCATTGGAAATAACTTTTTTATCAGGGAGCTTTGAAACTACAACAAATCTAGTTTCATTATCCTTAATAGTTTGAATGTTTCTTTCAATTATATCAAGTCCATATAATTTAGAGGCCTCAACGCTAGCAATTGCTGCAGTATCAAATAATTTATTTTCAATAATTCTTTTTGCAACTTCAGCTGTATCTTTATCTTCAACTATAGTTTTGTCGATTTTTTTAAGATAATCCTTACACTGCAACAAAGCCATTGGATGTGAGGAAACTATTTTAATTTGATTAAGATCAACTCCAGGATAAACCATTAAATTATGGTTTATATTGATGTAATATTCCCCAATTATGTAAAGATTATTTTTATCAATTAATGAATAATTTGGTATAATTGAACCAGCTATTGAGTTTTCAATTGCCATAACACCAAATTCACTTAAACCATTGTTTAATGAATCAACTAATTTATCGAAGGATAAACATTCATCTAATTGAATTTTATCATCAAAAAACTCAGTGGCGACTTGATGATGATAAGATCCTTTTATTCCTTGTATAGCAATTTTCATAAAAAAAAAAGTCCTGAAAAACAGGACTTTTAAATTAATTTTTTTCAATTATTAACAAAAAACCCTGCATTTACTGATATAGTAAAAGAAAAAATAGAATTGACTGTAATAATTTTTGTTAAACATCAGCTTAAAATTAATATAGTATTTTATTATTGCAAAATAATTGCCAAAAAAAAACTAGTTTAATCTCCCTCCTCCTCTGTTTCCTCTAGGTCTTGGTGTAGGAGCAGCTTTCTTTTGATTATCGTCTTTATCGTCTTTTCCACCAAATAATGATATATCATACTTTAATTTAAATAATATATATCTTGGTTGAATTACATACATTCTAGTTTGTGTAAAGAACTGATTGAAGGAATCTCTATTAATTGACTGGTCATTCAAAAGGTTGGTTACTCCGACTCCAAACTCCCATTTTGAACCTTCCTTATTATAGGTTAGATCTGCATCTAAAAATCTAAATTTATTTAATGTTTGTGTCTGATTTTTATAGTGGTTCGAACTATATTCACTAGTAAAAACAAAACCTTTACCAAAATAAGCATCAACTCTTATAAATGGAGCTTCAGTAATAAATTGACTTTCCGAACCTCCATTATTATAATCATTAACATTATATCTAAATCCTAATTCGAAATTAGGTTTATCTCTAAAATTTGTTTCAATACTGGCACTATAATTTTGAGTTAAGCTTTCAGATTTATTTATTTGATCATTAATTACATTAGTAAATTCACTGAAGTTGTATCTAGTACTAAAGTTTAACTTCATGTTTTTGAATCTTTTATCAATTCTACCGCTTAATGAATATGTTTCTCTTGGGAATACAGAGTTTGTTGATGTTCTAATTGCATTAATTCCATTTACATTTGCTCTTGATTGAATAGAATTAGATCTTTTTGAGTAGCTCGCATTAGCAAAAATATTTGTAAAAGTAAATTGATTTATACTTCTATAATTTAGGTTGTATGCATTTACAACAGCTGCTTCTAGTTCTCTATTTCCTTGGAAAATATTGTTATAATTATTGAATACATATCCTTGAGCTAAATTATTCACATCCGTAAATTGCGTATTTTTTCTAAAAGTAAACCTTAAGCTTTCACTCTTTTTAAACTGCAAATTCACTCTTAAATTTGGTCTAATATCACTTATATTTCTTTCAAAAGTATTACCTAACTGAGTATTTTTAGTATTGTAAAAATGAACCGTAAGACCAGGGTCAAAAGTAAAAATACCAGTTCTAAGTTTATAAGTTAAAGCTATATATGCGTCGCTAAAATCAAAATTTACATCATTATTATAAATGACATCGTTAAAGTCTAACTGTGATCCATTATCTAAAATTTGAAAGAAACTTGAATCAAAATCCTGTTTAACATCTGTTACACCAAGGCTTAAATTTAAATTTGAAGTATTATTCAAAATATAAAAATAATCTAGCTTAGCTTCAAGTTTATTTGTATTAACAAGTCTTTCTTGAGACACGTTATAATTATCTTGAGATTCATTAAATGGAATTAATCTCGTAAATGGATTTCTATCTCTGATTGCTCTAGAAAAAGGATTTTCTTCTTGATCTAAATGTTGTGCTTCAAATGAGATAATATGATTTTCAGAAAGAGTTAAGTACATTTTAAATTCTTGGTTTAAAGAATTTGGTTTTTGAGACCTAGTAATGTCAAGCTTCTCTTCCATTCTATTATCAGACCTTCCATACATTGAGGTTAAATTATTATTTTCATATTGATCTGAGCTATTATATAGAATATTATATTCCATTTGGAAAGTTTCACTGGGCTCATATTCCAGGCTAAATTTGTATAATTCTAACTCATTTTCCTGAAGGGAAAATTCACTTGTATTCTCTACAGCATTTGTCACATTATACGTTCTATCTATTTGTTCCTCAAGCTCATTAGTTGTTGACGAGTGAACTGTAAATCCAGATATCTCTAATCCTTTATCATTATTAACAGAGAAGTTAGTTGCTGTTAATCTTGAATCAATAGATTTTGCTCTATTGTTATTAAGACTTCCGATACCTGCTAAATCTGATCCAATATTAATAGATGTACCTGTTCTAGAATTTAAATTGTTAAATCCACCTGAAAATCTGTAGAAATCTCTTCTTGAAAGTGGAGGCTGACCAATATCATTAGAATTAGCAAGAACGCTAAAATTAAATTTTGGTGCGTAATAAAAAATCTTTGGAGCTACTAAGTGAATTTCATCAGGGCCAGTCCCTGCAAGTATTTCACCAAACCAAAACTTATCTCTACCTTCTTTTAATCTAATATTAATTGCAAAATTATCCTCATTATTTTGAACCCCGCTCAATTGACCAACTTCAGTGAAATTTCTTAAAACTTCAATCTTTCCTACAGCTTTTGCAGGAAGGTTTTCAGATGCGAGTTTTGTATCTCCATCAAAAAAGTCTCTTCCCTCAATTTGAATTTTTCTTACTTCTTGGCCCTCTACTTCAATTCTTCCATCTTCATTTACTTCAACTCCAGGAAGATTTGCAAGTACATCAGCTAATTTTTTTTCTGTACCTGTATTAAATGCATCCGCACTGTAAACAATTGTATCACCTCTAATTTCAACAGGCATTTCATAAACTATTTCAACAGCATCAAGGGCTTCAGACTGTTCTTCTAAAACAAAATTTCTAACTGTATCATCATTTAAAGTTGTATTAAATTCTATACCTTTAAATCCAATAAAAGTTATTTTAATGTTAAATTCAGTTCCATTTTTTAAATTGATACTGAAATAACCATTATCGTTAGAAATTCCAAATCCGTCAAGAACATTAGTCTCATTATTAACAGCAATAACATTTGCTCCCATTATTGGATAACCAGAGCTGTCTTTAATTGTACCACTTAAACTTGACTGTGATAAAGAATAAATTGGGATTAGTAAGAATAAGAGTATTTTTTTCATATTATCTGTTTAATCTTGCTGTTGATCCAGATGCTCTTCTTTTTTGCCACATTTCTCTAGCTTCAATTCTTTTTTCATCTTGAAGGACAAGAAAATCTGACGTGGCAATTATTTTACCTTTTTTTGGTTTTTTAATTTTTACCTTATCTGTTGGATTCATCACGATTTTGGTACACAAAAGGGTTGTTTGATCATCACTTACTTCTAAAATTAATCCTGGCAAACCCCCATAACGTGATGGGCCAGTAGCGATTGGTATTTCAGGAGTAAACCAAGCAACAACATTTACTTTTTTCATCTTTTTCTTATTTGGGGTATTTTGAGCTTGATTGAAATTTCCAAAACTAAAAGTAGCTTCTTCAACTTCTTTTTCATATGTTGCTTTGTAACATGTATACTTTCCAATCTTTTTAGATTCCCCTGTCATTTTCCATTTTTGTTCTTCAAGAGGATCTGTAAGTAGAAAAAATCTACCCATAAACTCAGTTTCGTTTATAGAAACTTTATCATTTATATTTTTATAAAGTTTTCCAATATTTTCTCCAATATATTGAGCCATCCAATTAAAACCACCTCTACCATCTTCAATATCTAATTTTTCGATTTCTCTGTAAATAGATTCTGTAGAATTAAAGTTTAAAACGTAATCTTTTTCAGTGTTTTGTTTTAACATTTTTTCCATGTATCCTTTATACTGACCAAACCTTGGATTATCTAAAAATGATTTGTCAACTCCAACTTTCGACATATATACAGCTTTTCCTTGGAACTCTTGAGAATAAGATAATGATGCGAAGAAAATAAAAAAAGGGAAAAAATATTTCATAAAATTTGATTTGTTGTTCATTTTAATGTAACAAAAACTAAGCCACATATATTTTTTAAAAAAACATTTAATTTTTTAAAATTTTTTCAAATATATGTTTAAATTTAATTTTCAATCAAATGCACGTAGCTATAGCTGGAAATATTGGAGCTGGAAAAACAACTTTAACAGAGATGTTATCCAAACACTATGGATGGGAACCTCATTATGAAGATGTTCTAAAAAACCCTTATTTAGATGACTTTTATGAAAGAATGGAAAGATGGTCATTTAATCTTCAAATTTATTTTTTAAATAGTCGCTTCAATCAAATGATTGAATGCTCAAATAATAAAAAAGATACAATTCAAGATAGAACCATATATGAAGATGCAAATATTTTTGCTCCTAACTTACTATCAATGGGTTTGATGACAAACAGAGATTTTAAAAACTATGAATCAATTTTTAAAACTCTAAAATCGTTTGTTAAAGATCCTGATCTATTAATTTATTTAAGGAGTAATATTCCAAATCTAGTTGATCAAATTCATAAAAGAGGACGTGATTATGAGAATTCTATAAGCATTGAATACTTAAGTAGATTAAATGAAAGGTATGAAGCTTGGATTCAAAGCTATGATAAGAGTAATTTATTAATAATTGATGTAGATAATATTGATTTTGTTGAAAATAATGAAGATTTTAAATCAATAATCAATAAAATAGATTCAAAAATTTCCTAAAATTACTGAGTTTTTACACTAATATCTAAGGATCCATATGCATCAGCAATTTCAGATTCACCAGAAATTTGAGCAGCTTTTAACAGGAGCTCAGCTTTAGATCCATAACATTTCTCTGTATTTTCATTAACTACACCGTTTAACTCAGATTTAGTAATGATAGTCAAGGAACTTAAATCAGGGTTTTCATCATTAATCTCAAGAATAACATTTTTTTCTATGCTTGTAGAATCATTATATGCACTAGCTTCAGAACCATGATTTCCAAGAATTGGAGCAATTACCAGTCCAATTAAACAAGTTAATTTAATCAAAATATTCATTGATGGACCAGATGTATCCTTAAAAGGATCTCCAACAGTGTCGCCAGTTACAGCAGCCTTGTGGGCTTCAGAACCCTTTTTTTCAATTTTTCCATTAATTTCAACTCCAGCCTCAAATGATTTTTTAGCATTATCCCAAGCACCACCAGCATTATTTTGAAAAATTGCCCAAAGTACACCTGAAACAGCAACTCCAGCCATATAGCTACCTAAAGCTTCAGGACCCATTAAAAATCCAATAATAACTGGGCTAACAATAGTTAAAATTCCTGGTAGTAACATTTCTTTAAGGGCTGCATTGGTTGATATTTCAACACACTTTTCATAATCTGGTTTAGCCTTTCCTTCTAAAATTCCTGGTATTTCTTTAAACTGTCTTCTTACCTCTTGGACCATTTTCATGGCTGCTTTTCCAACAGATTCCATAGCTAGAGCAGAGAAAATAACAGGAATCATTCCTCCAATAAATAAAGCAGCAAGAACGTCAGCTTTAAAAATATTGATTCCATCAATTCCAGTAAAAGTAACATAAGCAGCAAAAAGTGCTAATGCAGTCAACGCAGCAGAAGCAATTGCAAAACCTTTTCCTGTAGCTGCAGTTGTGTTTCCAACTGAATCTAAAATATCTGTTCTTTCTCTAACTTCTTTTGGCAATTCACTCATTTCTGCAACTCCACCAGCGTTATCAGATATAGGACCAAACGCATCAATTGCTAGCTGCATAGCTGTCGTAGCCATCATAGCAGAAGCTGATATAGCAACTCCATAAAAACCACCAAGCTCATATGCTCCCCAAATAGCAAGAGCAAATAAAATTACAGATGAAAAAGTAGATTTCATTCCTGTTGCGAGACCAGCAATGATATTTGTAGCCGCACCAGTAGAAGAATTTTGAACAATATTCATTACCGGTTTTTTACCAAGAGCAGTGTAATATTCGGTAAAAGCTGATATTAAATACCCAACAGCTAAACCAACAATAGTTGAATAAAAAATATTTTGACTTGGTATATCTTTTGTTCCTTCACCAAAAAATTTCATGCCTGTAATTGTATCCGGTAACAAATAGTCAATTAAAAACCAACATGATATTAATGTTATTACAATTGATATTAAATTTCCCAAATTCAAAGAAGATTGAACTTGAGCTTCTTTAGCATCATTGTTTTTTATTTTAATAAATAAAGTACCAATAATAGAGGCAACAATTCCGATACCAGCTATAAAAAGAGGTAATAAAATTGGCCCCATTCCTCCAAAAGGATCATCAAACTGTTGTGATGTATAATCACTCATATCTTTTATTATGTAATTCCCTAAAACCATTGAAGCTAGGACTGTTGCAACATAACTCCCAAATAAATCCGCACCCATACCAGCTACATCCCCGACATTATCTCCAACATTATCTGCAATTGTCGCAGGATTACGTGGATCATCCTCTGGAATACCAGCTTCAACTTTTCCAACAAGATCTGCTCCTACGTCAGCAGCTTTTGTATATATACCACCACCAACTCTAGCAAAAAGAGCAATAGATTCGGCACCTAACGAAAAACCTGCTAATGACTCTAACACAATTGTCATATTATTATAAAAATCTCCACCATCAGTCATGAATTGATTTATGAAAAACATAAAAAACAAACTCAATCCTAAAACAGCTAAACCAGCAACACCTAGTCCCATAACAGTTCCTCCACCAAAAGCTACATCAAGTGCCTTTGGAAGACTTGTTCTTGCAGCTTGAGTAGTTCTACTATTTGCATCGGTAGCAATTCTCATTCCTATGTTACCAGCTAATCCCGAAAATATGGCGCCAACAATAAATGCAGGGATAATTAACCAACTCGTTGTTTCAACAACTAAAGAAATCCCAAATAGAGCCGCAGATGCAAATACAACAAAAATTAATAAAAGTCTATACTCAGCATTTAAAAAAGCTAAAGCACCTTTTTTTATTGCAGAACTTATTGAAACCATTTTTTCATTTCCTGGATCTTGTTTCTTTACCCATTGAGCTTTAAAAAACATATAGATTAATCCTAATATAGATAAGGAAATTGGGATAAAAATTGGATTGAAATTCATAATCTTAAAATTTTAGGGGTCAAATATAAATTAATTATTTATAAAGTACTTTATTCACAGCCTTAATTACATCGTTATGATTTGGTAACCATTCCTTTAATAAAACTGGGGAATAAGGAGTAGGAGTGTCTGCTGTATTGATCTTAATTATTGGGGCATCTAAATAGTCTAAAGCCTTATTTTGAACCTGATATGTTATTTCTGTTGAAACATTACCAAAAGGCCATGCCTCCTCTAGAATTACAAGTCTATTTGTCTTCTTAACTGATTCAATTATTGTACTAATATCTAAAGGTCTAACAGTCCTTAAATCAATAATTTCAATATTAATATTTTGCTCCTTTAATTTTTCAGAGGCTTTAAAAACTTCTTTTAATATTTTTCCAAATGAAACAACTGTTACATCACTACCTTCCGATTTAATCTCAGCTTTACCAATTGGAATTAAATATTCTTCTTCAGGGACTTGTCCTTTATCACCATACATTTGTTCAGATTCCATGAAAATAACAGGATCATCATCTCTTATTGCAGATTTAAGTAATCCTTTGGCATCATATGGGTTTGCAGGAACAATAACTTTTAAACCAGGGCAATTTGCATACCAGCTCTCAAAAGCTTGAGAATGTGTTGCTGCTAACTGACCTGCTGAACCAGTTGGACCTCTAAAAACTATTGGGCATGGAAATTGGCCTCCTGACATTTGTCTAATTTTCGCAGCATTATTAATTATTTGGTCAATTCCAACTAGTGCAAAATTAAAAGTCATAAACTCAATGATAGGTCTGTTTCCAGTCATTGTAGAACCAACACCTATACCTGCAAAACCTAATTCAGATATAGGAGTATCTATTACTCTTTTATCTCCAAATTCATCCAACATTCCTTTAGATGCCTTATAAGCACCATTGTATTCAGCAACCTCCTCGCCCATAAGATATATGGACTCATCAAGTCTCATCTCCTCTGACATTGCTTCACATATGGCTTGTCTAAATTGTAATTCTCTCATTTTGAGTTGCAAAAATATGAATATTTAATTAGATAATAAATTTTAAAATACTATATAAATTTTAAATTACTATGCATGCATAATAAATTGTTTTTGGCTATATTTGTAAAAGATGAAAATTTTGGTTTGTATAAGTTGTGTACCAGATACAACTTCAAAAATTAACTTTACAAATGATGATACCGAATTTGACACAAATGGTGTTCAATTTGTTATTAATCCTAATGATGAATTTGGATTAACACGTGCAATGTGGTTTAAAGAAAAAAATAATGCATCTGTTGATGTAATAAGTGTGGGTGATCAAAGCATTGAATCTGTTTTAAGAAAATCTTTAGCTATTGGTGCTGATAAAGCTTTTCGAATTAATAAAAAACCAATTGATAGTTTTGAAGTTGCTAAATATATTTCCAGCTATATAAAAGAAAACCCATACGATTTAATTATTGCGGGAAGAGAATCTATTGACTATAATGGTGGTATGGTTCCTGGGATGATTTCAGAAATTTTAGATATTAATTTTATTACAAATTGTGTTAAACTTGAAATTAATTCTGATAAAGCTATTGCTGAAAGAGAAATTGAGGGTGGAAAAGAAGTTCTTTCATGTGAACTTCCTTTAATAATAGGAGGGCAAAAAGGATTAGTTGAGGAAAGTGATTTAAAAATTCCTAACATGAGAGGTATAATGCAAGCTAGACAAAAACCACTTGAATTAATTGAACCCTCTAATTTTGAATTAAAAACTTCAACAATAAAATTTTATAAACCTGAAGAAAAAAAAGAAATAAAAATGGTTGATTCTGAAGATTTAGATAAACTAATTGATTTATTACATAATGAAGCTAAAGTTTTATAAATGTCAATACTTGTATATATAGAGTCCAAAAATAATAAACCAAAAAAAAGTTCATTTGAGGTTGTTTCATATGCAAAAGAATTATCGATAAAGCTTTCTTTAGAATTAATTGTTCTTACAATCAATATTGATGAAGATTCAGAAATAATTAAATATGGTCCAGATAAAATTATTAATATTAATGAAAGTTCGCTTCAAATTTTTAATGCTAAAATTTATGCAGATGTTATTAATCAAGTTGTAAATAATTTTTCTTCTTCTTATGTGATTTTAAATGGAAGTGCTGATTGTAAATACTTAGCTCCGCTATTAGCTGTTAAGTTAGATGCTGGATATTTATCAAATGTAGTTGAGCAACCTTCATCTTTAGAGCCTTTTACAGTAAAAAGGACATCATTTTCGAATAAATCATTTTGTGATTCATCGATTAAATCCGACAAAAAAATTATAAGCTTACTAAATAATTCTTTTGAAAAAGCCGAAAAACCTTCAAATCCTGAGAAAATTAGTTTTAATCCTAAAATTCCTGCTTTTAAAATAAAACAAGAATCTATTGATTTAGCTAAAGGAAAAGTCTCGATTGCAGATGCTGAAGTCGTTGTTTCAGCTGGAAGAGGTTTAAAAGGTCCTGAGAACTGGGGAATAATTGAAGAGCTTGCTGAAACATTGGGTGCAGCTACAGCTTGCTCTAAGCCAGTATCTGATCTAGGCTGGAGGCCACATAGCGAACATGTTGGACAAACGGGTAAGCCAGTTGCT